>DSTFC04002__coassemble_563_pt1 | contig 73577 bp, 68 predicted proteins | sample DSTFC04002__metabat2_high_PE_045 | metagenome-assembled genome bin DSTFC04002
TCCCGGAGCTGTTTATAGATCGCAGCCGCAGACATCCGGGGATAATGATGCTTGAGATAAATGATCTGCTCCCTGAGGTCATCATCGATCTTGCGGCTTACGCCACAGTCAGACCGTCCGGTGGGCACCAGAGCATCAAAACCGGATTTCCTGTAAGAAAGGTACCATTTCTCTAGAGTTCCCGGAGAATAGTGCCGGAGGGATCCGTCCGGTGCTTTGATCCCTTTTGCGGAGACGGTACGAAAATAAGCACTCAGGGATTCATAGTCTTCCTGGGTGCCTGTAATGAGTGGTGCAATCGCCAAATAGCGCATCAGAGCGACCGCCTGTTTCTTTTCCTGTTCCATAGGTCAGGCCTCCTTGTTATTTTTTCTTTTATTGTAATGAGCAACAAGGGCGCTGTCGGGTAAGGTTATGTGGTATAAGAAAAAAGTTTGTTGACCCGGCGGTGTATCTGAAGGAACTGCGACGAATAATCCGAGAAACAGGAAAGGATCAGATCGGCCAGAGGAAAGAGAGGGATCTTAAGAGAGCGCAGCTTTTCTCTCCAGCAGAGCCTGTAGTTTCGGAGTATGGATTTGACGTTGGTTTCATCAATGGAAGGATTGCCCTCACAGACCATGCAGAGATCCCGGTCTTCTTCGTAGTCCTTGCAGATCCTTTGCTGGTCGGAAAGTGGGATCTGGGAGTAGGGAACCATGGAGGATAAAAGAAGTGCATGGGTAGCCCCGCATTCGGAGCATTTCACCCGGCAGACCCGGAGCCGGATGGCTCCAGAGGATAGCTTTACTGTCCTCCTGTAGTAACCATGGACCGACAGACAGGCGGAATGAGAACAGGAACAGGTCAGCTGGTGAAGCTGAAGGTCAAAAATAACAGAATCATAAAAGGATTGAGAAATCTGATTGCAATCCCTGACAAAAATGGTTATCATGGTATTGTGAATAGACACAGGTTTTCCTGTGTATGTGAGCAGTAGCAGGCCAGACTTTCTCAGGGTGCGGGCCTGCTATTTCTTTATGTAACAATCATTATGATAACACAAGAGGCACGGCATAAAGCAATCCGATGTAAAATCCATCAGAATAATTTATGTTGTGCCTCTTTTTAATTTGTTTGAATGTGGCATGGTTTAGAACCAGATAAAATGCCGGATAACAAGGTAGAAAGGAACAGAAGTTAAACCGGATAAGACTGGGAAAGGACTATAAAGAGGAGCAAGGTCTTAAGAATATCGTGTTTACTTATCCGGAAGGAGGAGCCTTATGGGATACGGCAATCAGAAATGATATTCAAAAAATAGTAAAAAGAATAAATGATGCCGGAATTGAATTTGAAGCAATCACGCCGCACACGTTTCGTCATACTTTCGCTACGAGATGTGCAGAACAGGGAATGCCGTTACAGGTATTAAAAACTATTTTAGGTCATAGTTCACTGTCAATGACAGCTGATCTGTATTCCCATGTGATGGAAGATACCAAACAAAAAGAGATGCAAAAGATCATTAATCTATTTTGAAGAGAGGTTGCCTGAGTGTGGCAGCCTTTTCTTTATCGGTGATATTTTCTACACCACTTTGACACCACTTTTTATAAAACAAGATAAAATAAGATAAATTAAAAAACCGTCAAAACCCTTGATTTTAGCGGGCTGACGGATAATGACAAACAATCATAAGTGTATAACGAAAGGAGGGCCGGGGCGATGCCCCGGCACGTATGAAAAAGAAAATCTATATAAAAGTAGTTGGTTTGTTTTGTTTATGACTTTAGTATATAGATTAAATGTGATAGAAGTGTGATATTATTTTTAACGTTTTGTGAAAGGATAAGAAACAAATTATAAAGTTGTTTACAGGAAATTTATAAAATAAAAGAAACTACCTGGAAATTTTTCAGCTTCGTTCCAGGTAATAATGAAGAATTGCGATAAATTCCCCCACGGTGGGCCGGGTATCCAGCGTATAGCCGGCAATCGCATTCAGAAATTCCCGGTTCCCGTTGTACCAGCAGAAAGTCACGACGGTACGAAGAGCATGTTCCACACTGGAGCGGCTTTTTTTAAAATGTTCCGCAATATCCGTGTAAAGATATTTCCATACATAAAGGATATAGTTTTCGTTTTTACGGCACAGTTCCAGCGCGTAGCACAGGTAATGGTATCCGCAATAGGTGGCGCGGATCCCCAAGGTATTGACGAGATCATTAATCTTTTCCATAGCATCCCTCCTAGCTTTTCTTTATTTTACAGCATGAAAGAGAATTGTGGATAAGAATTGAAAAAATTTGATATAATTCGACAAAACTCGACAAATGCAAATAAGACAGAGAAAAAAGAAATTCAGAAAGTCTTAAGATTTTCCCGGACTAAATATAAAGAATTGCCTGCTATAGTATAGAAAAGCGGAAATGGTTAAGCTATACTTAGAGTTCAGGGAGAAAACTACAGTCCTCTGGATGAGGGGAAGGGGTGAGATCATGTTGAATGTATTAGTATGTGACGATGACAAAGAGATTGTGGATGCCATAGAAATTTATCTTTCCCAGGAAGGATATCGGATCTACAAGGCTTATGACGGATTGCAGGCGCTGGAAATCCTAAAAAGAGAAGAAATTCATCTGCTGATTCTGGACTTTATGATGCCGCGGATGGACGGGATCCGGGCCACGCTGAAAATCCGTGAAGAAAGCAGTATTCCCATTATCATGCTGTCAGCCAAATCTCAGGATACGGATAAGATTCTGGGGCTGAATATGGGAGCGGACGACTATGTGACAAAGCCCTTTAATCCGCTGGAATTAGTGGCCAGGGCGAAATCGCAGCTGCGCCGTTATACCAGACTGGGGAATATGCCGGAACAGTCAGAACACGTATACCGAACCGGCGGGCTGATGATGAATGATGACCGCAAAGAGGTCACCGTGGATGGAGAACCGGTGAAGCTGACGCCCATTGAATACAATATCCTGCTGCTTTTGATGAAAAACCAGGGGAGAGTATTTTCCATCGAGCAGATCTACGAGAGTATCTGGCAGGAAGAAGCCATTGCCGCTGATAACACGGTGGCGGTACATATCCGTCATATCCGTGAAAAAATCGAGATTAATCCCAAAGAGCCCCGCTACCTGAAGGTGGTCTGGGGTGTAGGCTATAAAGTGGAGAAAATCCAATAGCCCGGGTAAAGAAAGGAGCGACAATAATGGAAGAAAAAAGACAGATACAGTTGTATTCCCGATTTGCTAAAATGACGACGCTGATTCTGCAGATTCTCTGCGTAGCCGGTTTTGTTCTCTCGGTGATGCTGGCCGGGTATGTGGCGGGACAGGTGGGCAGCATGGAGGATCTGACGGGGAATCAGCCCTACTGGGAGACGGCAGGATGCGGAGATTTTATCGCTCAGGAAGTGCACAGCGAATCCCGCTATGCGAAGTATAAACCACTGTTTGAAAAGGATGGAAAATACGATGAAACCAGGACGATCGATATCCTGGATCCTGCGCAGACAGATGAGAAGAAAAAAGATAAAAACACCACTTTTGAAGTGAGCGTTCTGCAGGAAATGCTGGAGGACGGAGTGGCGGATGAGCTTGATTATATACTAGAGGTCCCGGAAGAGTTTTTTGGTTCTGCTTCGGAATACTATGAAGAATATTACGGCGAGAAGGCTTCGGAGAATCTTGTCCTGGAGGATGTGACAAAAGGCCATCTCCCCCTTTCACTGATTTCACTGGAACAGCAGATCCAGGAACGGGGAGCCGAAGGGACGGCTTATGGTATTCAGGTGTTCCGGGCTCTGTCAGAGGTGCTGTCAGACCTTCAGGTTTATCTGGACGGACGTAACGTAAACATGGACAGCAACATCAAGGTGTTTGCGAAAAATACGCAGGACGGTACCGTCTTTACCAATGTGAAAGAGTGGGAAAAGCGAAAAGAAGTTCCCGATGAGATACCAGATACCTGCACCTGGATGCTGTCCTACACAAGGGAAGACGGACAGATCACCTACCACAATGAGGCGGATAACCGGGCGCGTCAGGAATTGCAGAGCTTTTTCCGGGATTCTCAGGTGATGGGAGACAACGAAGAAGTGCTGATCGCACTGGATCTGGATTTTACCTCCTTAGATCATCTGCGGGAGGTAAAAGAAACGTATGATGTCTATCAGCCTCATTTCCGATTCTACGTGGCAGCGGCGGTACTCTGCCTGATTCTTGGTCTGGCCTGCTTTGTAGTTGCCACCATACAGACAGGAAGGAAGGAGAAGGGCGGTGAAATCGTTCTTTCCAGGTTTGACCATATGCCCACGGAAGCGGCGGCGGTTCTGGTTCTGGCTGTGTTTTTCCTGGTATTTGCCTTTGGCATCAGTGTGACAAATACTGTTTACAGCAGTGCAGTGTCCATGGCCTTTATATCAGTTATAAGTATGGCGGAGACAGTCGTCTTTATGTGGGGCTATTTAAGTCTGGTGCGAAGAAAGAAAGCAAAGACTCTGTGGGAAAACAGTCTGACGCGCAGTATTGTCCACATGTGCCGCCGGGTGTATGACGCCCGTCAGACCTCCGGCAAGGTGATCATTCTTTTTATCGGATTCATCCTGGCCCATTTAATCCTTTTGGGACTGTTTGGCGGATTCGCAATCGTCCTGGCGCTGATCGGGGACACGCTTGTTCTTCTCTATCTGGTAAAGGAATCTGCCGGCAGAGAGACGATCAAGGAAGGACTTCGAAAAATCGCCGCCGGAGAGCTGCACTATAAAATCGATACCAGTACCCTGAAGGGGGAAAACGCAGAAATGGCCGGCTGTGTCAATTCTGTGGGGGACGGCCTGCAGGCGGCGGTGAAAAAGGCCATGAAGGATGAGCGGTTTAAAGCAGAACTGATTACCAATGTGTCCCACGACATCAAGACGCCGCTGACCTCCATCATCAACTACGTGGATCTGCTGAAACGGGAAAATATTCAGGACGAAAAGATCAGAGGGTATATCGACATCCTGGACGCCAAATCTCAGCGGCTAAAACAGCTGACGGATGATCTGATCGAAGCCAGCAAGGTGTCCACTGGAAATGTGGAATTGCATATGAGTCGGCTTCAGGTACAGCAGCTGCTGCAGCAGGCCTGCGGGGAGTTCGAGGATAAGCTGGCACAGAAAGGACTGGTGACCGTCCTGAATCAGACGGGAGAGCCGGTGGTGATCACAGCCGACGGAAAGCAGCTGTGGCGGATCTTTGAAAACCTGCTGAACAATATCTGCAAATACGCCATGCCGGGCACCCGGGTTTACATTGACTTGAACCTCGTGGAAAAAAAGGCGGTGCTGACCTTTAAGAACATGTCGGAATATCCCTTAAACATCAGTGCGGATGAGCTGACGGAACGGTTCACCAGAGGGGACGCCAGCAGAAGCACCCAGGGCAGCGGACTGGGCCTGTCCATCGCCAAAAATCTGACGCAGCTGCAGGGCGGCCAGTTTGAGATCTATCTGGACGGGGATCTGTTTAAGGTAACCCTGACCTTCCCGGCGCTGGAAGATTGGGAGGAGTAAGAGACAGTCCTGCGTATCCTCCAGTTTTTGGGAAAGTCTTGCGGCAGAAAACAGTTAATGCTATAATGTTACAAGATTTTGTGGATATTTCAAAACAGGAGGAGCAGTTTCATGATTAAATTATACGATACCGGCGCCTATCTGCTGAACGGAACAGAACTGGTGCCGGATACCAGTGATGCCCGCGCCGTGCTGGAGAGCAAGCTGGGCGGCCAGGCGCCTTCCAAAGAGGAGGCAGCCAGAAATACCATTGCCTATGGAATTCTGGCAGATCACAATACATCAGGCAATATGGACAAGCTGCAGATTAAGTTCGACAAGCTGACATCCCATGACATTACCTTTGTGGGAATTATTCAGACGGCCAGAGCATCAGGGCTGGAGAAGTTTCCGGTTCCTTACGTATTGACCAACTGCCACAACTCGCTGTGCGCGGTGGGCGGCACCATCAATGAAGATGACCACATGTTCGGCCTGACCTGCGCCAAGAGATACGGCGGCGTATACGTTCCGCCCCATCAGGCGGTGATCCATCAGTTCGCCCGTGAGATGCTGGCAGGAGGCGGAAAGATGATCCTGGGTTCCGACAGCCACACCCGTTATGGAGCTCTTGGCACCATGGCTATGGGTGAGGGCGGACCGGAGCTGGTAAAACAGCTGCTGGAGCAGACTTATGATATCGACATGCCCGGTGTGGTAGGCGTATATATGACAGGCGCTCCCGTTCCCGGCGTGGGACCGCAGGACGTGGCGCTGGCCATCATCGGAGCTGTATTTGCCAATGGATATGTGAAGAACAAAGTGATGGAATTTGTGGGACCTGGCGTGTCCAGCTTAAGCGCTGATTTCCGTATCGGCGTGGACGTGATGACCACAGAGACAACCTGTCTGTCCTCCATCTGGAGAACGGACGATACCATCCGGGAATTCTATGATATTCATGGAAGAAGCGAAGACTATAAAGAACTGAACCCCGGAGCGGTGACTTACTATGACGGCATCATTCATGTGGAACTGGATAAGGTGAAACCTATGATCGCCATGCCCTTCCATCCCAGCAATACCTACACCATCGATGAGCTGAACGCCAACCTGATGGATATTCTGGATGATGTGGAGAAGAAGGCGCTGATCAGTCTGGACGGTAAGATCGATTATACCCTGAAGGATAAAGTAAGAGACGGAAAGCTTTATGTGGAGCAGGGTATTATCGCAGGCTGTGCCGGCGGCGGATTTGAAAATATCTGCGCGGCAGCGGATATCTTAAGAGGCACCAGCATCGGTTACGATGAATTTACGTTAAGCATTTATCCGGCAAGTACGCCGATCTATATGGAAATTGCGAAAAACGGAGTGCTGGCGGACCTGATGGAGACGGGAGCCATAGTGAAGACGGCTTTCTGCGGCCCCTGCTTCGGAGCGGGCGATACGCCGGCCAACAATGCGCTGAGCATCCGTCATTCCACCAGAAACTTCCCCAACCGGGAGGGATCCAAGATTCAGAATGGTCAGATTTCTTCCGTAGCGCTGATGGATGCCAGATCCATTGCCGCCACAGCGGCCAATAAAGGTTATCTGACGCCGGCGACAGAGTTTGCCGGAGAATACCGTCATCCGGTATACCACTTTGATAAAACTATCTATGAAAACAGAGTATTTGACAGCAAGGGCGTGGCCGATCCTTCCGTGGAGATCAAGTTTGGCCCCAATATCAAAGACTGGCCGAAGATGCCGGCGCTGACGGATCATCTGATCCTGAAGGTGGTCAGCGAGATCCATGATCCGGTAACCACAACCGATGAGCTGATTCCTTCCGGAGAGACCTCCTCCTATCGTTCCAATCCGCTGGGACTGGCGGAGTTTACACTTTCCCGAAAGGATCCGGCCTATGTGGGACGGGCCAAAGAAGTGCAGGCTGCGGAACATGCCAGAGAAGCGGGCGAAGATCCCTGTCAGGCGCTGTCAGAACTGGCTCCGGTGATGGAGACGGTGAAAAAGGCCGGATATGCTCTTGACAATGAGAATACCGGTATCGGAAGCACTATTTTTGCGGTGAAGCCGGGAGACGGTTCCGCCCGCGAGCAGGCCGCTTCCTGTCAGAAAGTACTGGGCGGCTGGGCAAATATTGCCAATGAGTATGCCACCAAGAGGTATCGCTCCAATCTGATCAACTGGGGTATGCTTCCCTTCCTGATTCCGGAAGGCGAACTTCCCTTCGCCAACGGCGACTATCTTTTCGTGCCGGATATCCGCAAAGCGGTAGCCGAAAAAGCGGAAGCAATCACCATTTATAAGGTGAGCGACAAGCTGGAAGCTTTTACGGTGAAGCTGGGTGATCTGACGGATGATGAGAGGGAAATTATCCTCAAAGGCTGTCTGATCAATTACAACAGAAGATCATAAAAATGCGATTCAGAAACCGCTGCGAATGCAGCGGTTTCTTGCGTACGCAGGAAAAGTAGGGTAAAATAAAAACAAGAAAAACGTAAGGAGGAGGACGGAAATGAAAGTTGTATTATTAAACGGAAGTCCCCATGAGGCGGGCTGTACATTTACCGCGCTGAGCGAGGTGGCAAAAGAGCTGAATAAGAACGGAGTGGAAACAGAGATCCTTCAGCTGGGGAAAAATCCGGTGCGAGGCTGTATCGCCTGCGGCAGCTGTGCGAAAACCGGGAAATGTGCCTTTGACGACGATGTGGCAAATCTTTGGAGGGAAAAGATTGAGGAAGCCGACGGGGTGGTAGTGGGTTCCCCGGTGTATTACGGTTCCGCAAACGGCGCCCTGTGCGCGGTGCTGGATCGGGTTTTCTTTTCTGCGACGCCAAAGTTCCGTTATAAAGCGGCGGCGGCTGTGGTCAGCGCCAGACGCGGCGGGGCCAGCGCGGCTTTTGACCGGCTGAACAAATACTTTGCCCTGGCCGAGATGCCCATTGTGACTTCCCAGTACTGGAATTCTGTTCACGGTATGCAGCCGGAACAGGTCTGTCAGGATATCGAAGGACTTCAGACCATGCGGACGCTGGGACTGGATATGGCCTGGATGCTGAAAGCCATCGCACAGAAAAAAGAGGCGGAGGGCATGCCGGAGAAAGAAACCATGATTCAGACCAATTTTATCCGCTGAAACAGTTAGCGGCTTTCCAGCAATCGGGAGACTGTGGAAAACTGATAGCCGTTTTCCCGCAAAGAGGTAATCATGGGAGCAAGGGCGTCCGCAGTATGGCGGGCGCCTCCGTGCAGAAGGATGATGCTGCCGTTTCGCAGAGAATCATTCTCGCAGACAGAGGATACGATATCACTGGCGCTGTAATCCTTCCAGTCCAGACAGTCAATGCTCCAGCCAATGGTGCGGTAGCCGTTTTTTGAGGCGTTCTGGATGACAGAATTGTCCCAGCGGTCGTAAGGCGGCCGGAACAGTGTCATGGATACGCCGGTCAGCTGCAGGACTTCGCTGTGCAGCAAAGTCAGTTCTTCTGTCTGGGCTTTTTCATTCAAAGACGTCATATCCGGATGATTCTCCGTATGGTTTCCCAGTTCATGACCGCCGTCGGCGATGGCCTTCGCCTCGCTTTGATGAGAGGAGAGCCATTGGCCGGTGACAAAGAAGGTGGCTTTGACATGATGTTCTTTCAGAATGGACAGAAGTGTTGGTACATTGTCCGCGCCAGGATCCAGATCGAAGGTCAGAGCAAGGCAGGGAACATCGGCTGGAGCGCAGTTTACAGGCGCGCTGCCCGCTGGCAGACTGCCTGCCAAGGCCAGTTTTTCCCGGGCATTGGTTCCCTGCAAAATGGAGAGGACGCTCATCAGTAAGAGGGTGAAAAAGAATAAAGCGATGCCGCCGTATCGTTTCATGGATTCCTCCCTGTGTGGGATGTCCCTTTATTCTATGCGCTCTGTGCTGGAAATATGGCTATTTGGAACCGTTTTCTTTTGCCCGGAAGTAGATCTGCTTCTGGTTATTTCCGTTGGATTCGTGTTTGATTTCATATTCTCCCAGAGATTGGACAAAGGGGGTCAGTTTGGCGTAGCCGAAATTACGCACATCAAAGTCGGGAAGCCGTTTGGAAAGCTGATCGCCCAGTTTGCCGGAAAAGATCCAGCCGTCTTCGTCGGAAAACTTTTCCACGATGGAGGCGATGGTTTGTTTGACGATATCCAAATCGGACTGAGGACGGTTTTTTTCTCTGGAAGCGGCTGCTTTGGAGGCTTTTTCCTGGGCTGCTTTTTTCTCTTTTTTCTGTTGGTTGGAGTAAAGGATGTCCAGATATTTAAATTGGTTGCAGGCGGCGATGAAAGGTTTTGGCGTTTTGTTTTCTCCCATACCGATGACCTGCATGCCGGATTCTCTAAGACGGGCCACCAGGCGGGTGAAATCGCTGTCAGAGGAGACGATGCAAAAGCCGTCCACTGTGCCGGAGTAGAGAATGTCCATGGCATCGATGATCATGGCGGAGTCGGTGGAGTTTTTTCCGGTGGTATAGCTGTATTGCTGCATGGGGATGATGGAATTATCCAGCAGGACGCTTTTCCAGGAGGCCAGAGCCGGATTGGTCCAGTCGCCGTAGATCCGTTTATAGGTGGCCACGCCTTCGTTGGCGGTTTCCTCCAGTATGATTTTAATATATTTATCCGAGATATTATCGGCGTCGATGAGCACGGCAAATTTTAATTCTGTGTCCATAAGTCAACTCCTGTTCGTTTTCTTTCTACTATACCATACGGTGCGGGAGTTTTTCAAATACAGTTCAAAGGGGAAGCAGAGGATGGATATAAAAGATCTGAAATGTTTTGCGGCGGTCTATGAAGAGCGCAGCATCAACCGGGCGGCCGGGAAACTCTTTATCACCTCCCAGGGGTTGGGAAAGGTGATTCACAAGCTGGAAGAGGAATTGGACATTACCCTTTTTGAGCGGTCTAAAAAGGGAGTAGCCCCGACCCAGGGAGCGGCCTTTCTTTATGAAAAAACCAGGGAAATACTGCGTCTTGCACAGGAGACGGAGCAGGGAATCCGTCAGATTAAGCGAAAAGATCAGACGCTGCGTCTGGCCTGCGCCCGCGGCGTATTAAATGCGCTGTCCTTCTCCCTGGTGTCCGGTTTTATCGCCGCCTGCCCCCATCTTCATGTGGAATGGGCGGAATACTCCAACCGGGAGGTAAAGGAGAAGGTCGAGGAGCAGGAAGCGGATCTGGGGATCGTGGTGGGAAAGACGCCGTCGATTCACATGGATGAGGAAAAAATCGCTTCCCGGAGCATCCGGCTGATCGTCTATGAGGGCCATCCTCTGTACAGACGTGAAACAGTCAGTGCAAAAGAACTGATGGGAGAGCGGATCGTCATTCTCAACGAACAGTTTCAGGTATTCCATACCTTTCGGGAATTATGTAAACAGTATGGATTTGAGCCCAATGTGGCGGCCAAGACGGTGGACAGCAGTTTTCTGTTCCAGCTGTGTCAGGGAAAGGTGGGCATCGGCGTGGTGATTGATTTTTCCACGGCTCATTTCCGGATGGAGGGTGTCCGGATCGTGGAACTGGAAGAAAAGGTCAGCTGGGATATCTACCGGATTTGCAGGAAAAGCTGCAGGAATTTTGAAAATATCAGAGCCTTTGACAGCTATCTGATAGAAAACGGATGGTTGTAAGGTGGAAAGGGACTCTTTCTGGTGCGAAGGAGTACTTTCTGGTATGATTTCAGTAAGAAATAATTATGAAGGAGGAGCTGTGATGAAGTACAAGTATCCGAACTTATGCAAACCTATCAAGGTGGGGAATGTAACCTTCCGCAACCGTATGTTTTCCGCGCCCATGGGAGGCACGGACATTACCAACGACGGCTGTATCGGCCCCAAGTCCACGGCATTCTATGAACTGCGCGCCAGAGGCGGCGCCGGCGCCGTGACAGTCAGTGAATGTATGGTACATCCCAAAACGGACGGATCTCACGCCTATCATCTGGACACGGCCATTTTAAATTCACTGGCCGCGGCTACCTATACTGCCGATGCGATCCGCCGCCATGGAGCCATCCCCAGTCTGGAACTGTCCCATTCCGGCATGTATGCGGGAACGTATATGACAGATAAAAACCGTCAGCATTCCATGAATCAGTGGGGACCGTCTGACACGGTGCGTCCGGATGGCGTGCAGGTGAAAGCGCTGACCAAAGAACTGATCGATGAGATCGTGGAAGCTTACGGAAATGTGGCCGGACTGGCAAAGAGAGCCGGATTTGAGATGCTGATGATCCATGGCGGTCACGGCTGGCTGATCAACCAGTTCCTGTCGCCTTATTTCAATAAAAGAACGGACGAATACGGAGGATCCCTGGAAAACCGCTGCCGTTTTGCCATCGAAGTGCTCAAATCCGTGAGAAAAGCAGTGGGACCGGGCTTCCCCATTGAGTTTCGTTTAAGCGGCTCCGAGCTTTTTGAGGAGGGTTATGATCTGGAAGAAGGATGCCGTATCGCGCAGCAGATCGAGCCTTACATCGACCTGCTTCATGTGTCTGCGGGTACGTACCAGAGAGGATTCGGCGATACCCATCCTTCTATGTTTAAGGAACACGGCTGCAACGTATATCTGGCGGCGGAGATTAAAAAACACGTGAAGGTTCCGGTGGCCACGCTCGGCGGACTGAACAGTCCCGAGCAGATGGAAGAGATCATCGCCAGCGGCAAGGCAGATGTGGTGTATATGGCGAGAGCGCTGCTGGCAGATCCGTTTCTGCCTCGCAAGGTGATGGCTAACCAGGACGATGAGATCGTTCACTGTCTGCGCTGCTTTACCTGTATGGCGGAAAGAGCGGCCACATCCACCAGAAGATGTACGGTAAATCCGCTGATCGGACGGGAAATGGAAGGTGTGGAAATCCAGCCGGCTCCGGTGAAAAAGAAAGTGCTGGTGGCAGGCGGCGGACCGGGCGGTCTCTATGCGGCCTATACGGCGGCCAGAAGAGGCCATCAGGTGATCCTCTGTGAAAAGAGCGATGCGCTGGGCGGTATCCTCAAAAGCGAGCAGGCCATTCCTTTCAAGAAAGAAATGTACGATCTGGGTCAGACCTATGCGCTGCTGGCACAGCGGGCAGGCGTGGAGATCCGCCTGAACACGGAAGTGACCAGAGAATACGTGGAGAATGAGCAGGCGGACGCTCTCATCATCGCGGTAGGATCCCGTCCGCTGGTTCCGCCTATTCCGGGTCTGGACGGAGATAACGTGGTTATCGTCAACAACTATTATCTGGAGAAAGACAAGGTGTCGGATCAGGTAGTGGTATTCGGCGGCGGACTGGCCGGATGCGAATGTGCCATCCATCTGGGTATGGAAGGAAAACAGGTTCATCTGGTGGAGATGAGGGATGAACTGGCGCCGGATGCCAATGTAAGACATCGTCCGCTGCTGCTGGCGGAGATTGCCAAATACGTTACCGTGCATACCGGTTACAAAGGAAAGCAGGTGACGGCAGAGGGCATTGTCTGTGAAGACAAGGATGGAAAAGAACATCTGGTGCCGGGTACTACTGTGATCTGTGCTCTGGGTCAGAGATCCAGAAGCGATGTGACAGACAGTCTGCGGGAAGCTGCTCCCTATGTGGCGGTGATTGGAGATGCATCCAGAGTATCCACCATCACCAATGCGGTTTACTGGGGCTATCACGCTGCTCTTGATATATGAGAGAATCGTAAATGAGATGAGTGCTGCTGTTTGGCGGCGCTCATTTTCTTTAAGTCAAGAAAACACTGTTTTTTGTCAAGATCAGATCATGTGCCTGCAAAGACAAGCTGATATGATATAGCCAACAGCAAAGATACGTGAAAAAAGGATAAAGTCAGGATGAAAAAAGGAGGACTTACCATGACTTCAAGAGAACGTGTGTTGGCGGCAATCAATCATCGGCAGCCGGATCGTGTGCCGCTGGATATGGGGACGACTTTCTATACCGGTATCAGTGCTTGCGCCCTCTACCGACTGAGAAAGTATTACGGCCTGAAGACAAGGCCCATTGATATTTTTGAAACATCCCAGATGATCGGGGCGATGGATCCGGATATCATCGAAAAAATGGACCTGGATGTGGTGGGACTGCCCCAGGCAAAGGATTTTGCCGGCGTGAGAGTATACGGAGAAAAACAGGATTTCACCATGCCTGACGGCACGCCGGTGCGCATCTCTTCTGCTCATAAATATAAAGTGGATGAAAAGGGAAGAAGCTATCTGTATCCCCAGGGAAACGACCATTACGGCCCCAGCTATCTGATGCCGGAAGGAGGCTATTTTTTTGACGCCCTTCACAGAGCGCCAGAGTACGATGAGGAAGATTTAAGACCGGCGGAAGATTTCAAAGAAGACTTCAAACTGAAAGCCATTACGGATGAAGACGCAGACTGGTATGCCGAAAACGCCAGACTGCTGAGAGCGACAGGCAAAGCCGTTGTGGGAACCCAGAGATCCAGTCTCGGCGACCCTTCCGAAATCGAGGGGCCTCAGGTTCCAAATTCCACCGGCATCCGGGGGTATCAGGACTGGAGTATGGCGCAGCTTCTTTATCCGGAATATGTCAAAGAAGTACTGGAAATGTGGACGGAAGCAGGGCTGAAAAATCTGGAGATCTATAAACAGGCGGTGGGAGACAACATTGATATCATCAACATCAGCGGTACCGATCTTGGCACACAGGTGGGGCAGCTCCTTTCCGTGGAAACTTTCCGGGAACTGTACAAGCCTTGTTTCAAACGGCTGAACGACTGGGTACATCAGAATACAGACTGGAAAGTGCTGTATCATTCCTGCGGAGCGATCCGGCCTTTCCTGGATGATTTCGTGGATATGGGGGTGGATATCATCAATCCGGTGCAAATCACGGCGGCCGGGATGGACGCAAGAGAGCTGAAGGATACCTACGGAGATAAACTGGTATTCTGGGGAGGCGGCGTAGACACGCAGGATACCCTGCCCAACAAATCGCCGGAACAGATCGCGGAGCATATCAAAAAGAATCTGGACATCTTCGCCCCAGGCGGCGGCTATGTGTTTGCCACCATTCACAACATCATGGGAGACGTCCCGGAAGATCACATCGCAAAAGCCTTTGAGGCGGCGAGAAATTATAACTTTTAAGCGGAAGTATGGCTTCTGCGAAACTGGAGCGGCGTAAAGCCGCTCTTCTTTTTGAAGATTTTTGTAAACTGCACCGGATCTCCAAAGCCGCAGGCTTCACTGATGGATGTGACGGATTCACTGGTGGTGATCAGCAGCATTTTCCCATGAGAGATCCGCAGGTTTGTCAGATAGTCGTAGGGAGAAGTATCGGTATACCGGCGGAACAGGCGGCTGAAATAACTGGGATTCAACCCGGTCTGCCCGGCGATATCTTCCAGAGAGATAGGTTCTGCCAGATGATCTGTCATGTACCGGACTGCTTTGATTACCCGCTGGCCATTTAAGGAGGAGTGGGTTTCGCTTCCGGCAAGGCACAGCGCCAGCAGCTGATGGATAGCGGCGGAGATCATATGCTCCTGGGGAACCGGTTCTCCCGTATAGACGAGAAGACGGGAGAGGGCGGCAGACAGATCCTGGGGATTGGAGGGCGTAAAGGCGTACTGATCATTCTGACAGATACGCTGCACGTAATAATCGCTGATGTTGCCGCCAAAATGGATAAACTGAAAAAGGGTATCACCTTTGGCATAATAGCAGTGGGCCAGACGGCAGTCAAAGAGCAGGCATTCATTTTTATGAGCCTCGTAACGGCGTCCTTTGTAGTCCAGATACATACAGCCTTCTTTCACGAATATGAAAAGATAGGGTTCATAGAATTCATTGTCAGCCCGCCGGATGCAGTACAGCGAGTTACAGTAAAACAGTCCGCAGTAATTGTAGTAAAAAAGCTGTTCCAGTGCCGCCGTGCTGGGGGTGTGAAAATACATCAGGGAATTTCCGTATACACCTTTTTCCCGGTGAAACTGCTGATTACCCATGGCAGAATCCTCCTTTTTTACATCATAAGGGGAACATACCAGAAAGTCAAGGATGGGGTCTGCAGCAAACGGAGCAATTGTCATCCCAAAAGCGCTGTGCTATACTGAAAACAGAAAGTTTTTGGAAAGGAGAAAAAGTAATGGCGTATGATCATGGTGCATTCCGTGTGAGCAATCTGGAGGAATCGGTGCGATTTTATACAGAAAAACTCGGATTTCAGAAGCTGTTTTCTGTTGACTCCGAAGAATTTGGAGAAAAAGGGATGTTTCTGGAGTATAATGGCGCGCGTTTGGAATTGATAGAAACGATAGGAGTGTCCTATCAGCCTGTTGTACCGGAGCGGCCATATTGTCCGCACCTTTGTTTTGAGGCGGAAGATATGGATGAGGTGATATCTATGCTGAAAAAGAATGATATCCGAATACTGGACGGTCCCAATGAAATTCCCGGTTCTGAGAGGTGGATATATTTTACGGATCCGGATGGAAATGTACTGGAGTATATTGTTTGGCTGGATAAAAACAAAACTGAGAAAAAGTAAAATATCTTCAAAAAATACGGTGCTGCAGGTTTTTACATCGGCAGCACCGTATTTTTTTACCGGAAGATGAAAGTTTCTATTTTAACATCTGATAGGACATCAGCAGATAGAGCCGGATCCGGGGATTGTCAAGATCCAGACCGGTGATCTGGTGGATCCGGTCCAGCCGGTAAAACAAAGTGCTGCGGTGGATGAAGAGCGCCCTGGCCGTCTGCACCACGTTGCGTTCCAGTGTCAGGTAGGTTTCCAGGGTTTCACCCAGTTTGGTGTTGTGTTTTTCGTCGTAGTCCATCAGCGTACGGATTTCCGCGGCGCAAAGATAATCACTGGAGATATCTTCGCAAACCTTGTGGGACATATAATCCAGAGCGCAGTCCTTGAAATAAAAACACCAGCTGGTATCGTCTGTGACAGGGCCGTATTCCAGAGCGATGGAGGCCTGCCGGTAAGCCACGTGAAGCTGGGAGAAATCATGGATTTCATTGCTCAAACCTATTTTGAACAGTCCCTCCCGCAGCAGGTAGGAGATATCGCTGACGATCTGCGCGGAGGTATTATTGCCGGCGGTCTGGTTGACGATGACGACGATGCTGTTGTCATAAAAAAAGGCGTGACTGGAGGACACCTGGGATTCGATGTAGCCGAAAGCGCTGGTGCTGAAGGTGGAGGTCATATCCGCGTGATCGGTAATCAGTTTGAAGACCAGGTACTGATCGTGATAGCCCCAGCCCAGGAAGCGAAGCAGACGGGAGACTTCGTGTTCATCGGTGATGGACTGATCCAGGATCTTTTTGCAGATTTCTTCCGGGTTTCTGCCCATGCTGCTCCAGAAAATATTCCGGCGTTTGATGGAAGTCAGGATGACTTCGGACAGGTATTCGATGGCCACGAAATCCCCCGGTTTGATCAGACTCTGAAGCTCATCCACGCAGATACGGCCCTCATAATGCTGCCCGTTCCAGAGATTCATATAAAGAACGCGGTAGCCCCTCTGATTGGCGGAAAAGATGTCAGCGTGACGGGTTTTCAGCGTGTGCAGATACTCTTTGTCAATCTTAAAGCCGTTGATGGTATCCAGCGGGACCATGGGCCGGCCGTTTCTGGAATCGATCATCCATTTCAGCATTCCCTCCACCCGGTTGGGACAGGCCAGCACATAAAAGTCGCTGTCGTGGACGAAAAGAGGGTTCTTGAAGATGTCCTGACTGGCTTTCAGCATATCCTGCAGCGGCGTGTCGCTGAACAGAGCTTTCTGAAGCGCCAGATCCCAGGAGGCGTATTTCAGGAAAAGATCGGTGGTGAAATCATAGACACTGCCGATGTCTGTGTCCTCGGACAATACGATATAAGAGGTACTGGGGGACAAAAGACCGGGTTCCGGTTCTCCGATGATGATCAGGGAAACATCCTGAAAGGAGGAAAACAGAGAATTAACCTGAAAAGCCCACAGAATGTAGACGCTGCTGATGGAGGGGGTGGTACCGTTGCGGTAATGACGTATGGATTTCAGGGTGGGACGGTTTCCGGAGGGGAAAAATCCCAGAAGTTTATAATGATCTTCGAAGGCATCGGCAAGAATCTGCATGTTCAGCAGAAAGCCTTTCTGTTCGCTTAACTGTTCGGAATAGGTTTTGCGGTACATGGTTCTTTCTTCCTTCCGTGAACAAAGCACAGGAGTAAAATCCCGTGCTTTGTTCGGAAAATATATTATACGTTATAAGTTTCTTTGTTATAGCGGTTAATCTCATCGGTGATGATGGGGTCAACATGGGGATAAATGGTTCCGGCCAGTCCATAGGTGATACAGGGGATGAAATGTCCGCCCGGACCGTAGGTCTCGCAGGTTTTCCGTACGCTGGCGCGGATCTCTTCCTCCGTGGCGTCCACCCGGTCGATGGTGGCGTCCACGCCGCCCATGAGAGTCATGCGGCCGCCCAGCTGTTTCTGCAGCTTGGGAATATCGTTCTCCGGCAGTACACCCTGCCAGATCTGAACGCCGATTTCCACCATATCTTCCACGATGGGCTCCAGGAAAGAGTCGGCATGGTGGATCACGATGACATCATGTTCCCGCATATAGCCGTAGATTCTGCGGTAATGCTCTTTGAAGAACTCTCTCCAGATATCCGGATCCATGAACAGGCTGTGTTTTGCACCCCAGTCATCATGGGAAAGGATGGCATCCGGTTTCAGGTTGTCAACGATCATTTTGGCATACTGGAAACGGTATTCGGCAATTCTGGCGACCAGACGTTTCATATCATCCGGCTCCAGCAGGAAATTCATCAGCGTATCTTCAAATCCCATAAGGAAATGACACTGTTCAAAAATACCGGTGCCCATAAAGCCCATCACCAGTTTCTCGCTGCGGTCCACCTCGGCGGCGCTGGCAAGAGCGGCTTCCCATCCGTCGCTGCAGTTGGCTGCCAGATCAGGAACCTTTACATATTTTTCCCATTCAGTCACATCCGGGCAGACCTTATTGCTCTCTGTCACATGAGGCATCGGGCCGGGTGCGTCCTGGGGGAAGAGAATTTCCGTTCCCCATCTGTCCACGGAGTTGGTGCCGCGGACACGGTTGCCGCGGGTGTAAACGCTTAAGGGATCGTTCCCGATATGTACGAAAGGTTCATACTGATTTACCAGGCGATCCGGTTTGCCGTCGACTTTGATAGTTTCCAGCAGGTTTTCTTTTGGTGTCAACATAACAATCCCTCCAGTCTTCTCTTAATCGTGTTTGCTCACTCCAATAAAAGGAAAGTACTCATACAAAAGGTTTATAGTATTTTCCTTTGCTTTTTTTCATTATACTACAGCAAAACAGGGGGAACAATGATACAGAGGATGCCATATGTCCGGCGCGGACTGAACAGTCTGTACGATGTGTCTGAAAATCGGGAAATTAGGTTTTCAGAAAAATGTAAAAATGATACACTAAAAAGGAATGTGAAAGATGGGAGGCATTATCGTTATGTATGAAGAACTGTACCGGCCGCTTCCGGATGTCAATGCCTATCTGGAAAGGCTGAATATATCCAAAGGGGATGTATGCGACGAAGCATACCTGGATGCGCTTGTTACGGCACATCAGTGTGAGATCCCTTTCGAAAATATGGATGTGATGAAAAAAAGAACGATTTCCCTGGCAGTGGAGGATCTGTTTGACAAGATTATCCGCAGGAAAAGAGGAGGGTACTGTTTTGAACTGAATTCCCTGTTCTGTCATCTGCTGAAAGCCCTGGGATTTGAGGCTCACGGATGCAGGAGCCGCATTCTGCGGGGAAAGGATTATCTGCCGCCGGTACTGCACAGAGGAAACCTGGTCTATCTGGACGATGGCGTGTATTACTGCGATGTGGGATACGGCGGTCCGCAGCCCGGCGCCTCTGTCAAAATAGAGGATGGATATGAAAAAAATATCGCCGGCCGGACATTTCGTATGAAGAAGGCGGATGAGTACTGGTGGACTCTGTGCCGCCGTCTGGAAGACGAATGGGAAGAAGTGATGCAGTTTACGGTTATGAATCAGGCGGAAGTGGATTTCGTGCCGATCAACTTTTACTGCTCCACCCATCCGGATTCGGTTTTCGTGCAGCGGTACATGCTGAACAGGAGACTGAAAAACGGCAGCATTTCCCTGATTGAGGATCTGTTTGCAAAAACGGTGGACGGCGTACATACGGAAGAGAAGGTAACCAGCCGGGAGCGGTTCTGCCAGCTGGTGGAGACAGAGTTTGGAATACCGGATGCCCGGTCCATCCTCTGATGTGAAATAGTAAAAGCAGCGGAAAAAATTCTCCGCTGCTTTTTTGACACTCATTTTTCAGCCAGTTCCATATATTTCAGACGGCTGTAACGGTACAGTTCATCCGCCAGATTAACCGCTCTGTCCGGTTTTTCATCTCTCAGACGGCAGGCGAACCGTCCGGTCATGGCCAGATCGTCCACAGTTTTGTGAATGTGGGCGACGGCATCTTCGTCACTCATATCCGCCGGGATGATGTACAGAGTACACTGAGCCAGGTCCTTGCCGTATTCTTTCATGATAGCCGCCTTGTCGTTGGCGCTGTCCTGTCCTTCCCAGGCATCGAAGCCTGCTTCGATGATCAGCGGCATCAGTGTACTGATGCATCCGCAGGAGTGAAGGCATACATACATTCCCAGATCGTGGCATACTTTGGTGATCTTTTTGTACTGGGGCAGCAGCAGCTCCTTATAGATTTCGGGAGAGAAGAAGGTGCTTCTCTGTGTTCCCATATCATCGTGGAACAGAATCATGTCTGCGTGATATACGTCATGGGCGATCCGGATCAGTTCGATATGCCACTCGGCCAGTCTGTCGTAAAATTCGGTCAGAAGCTCCGGTTCTTCCAGCAGATAGCAGAATGCATCCTCAAAGCTGGTCAGATCGGCTGTTCTCTCGAAAAATCCGTTTACGATGACGAAATAGGACAGGCGGTCTTCGGCGATTCTGCCCTTATAGTTTTCATCGTAATCTTTCTGCCAGTCGATGGCGGACAGATCGGGGAAGGGGAGTTCTTCCTTCCAGTTGGCCAGATCAGAGAGCCGGCGTGTTCCCGGCTTCACCATGGCGGCTTTGGTCAGGGGTTCGTATACCCATTCGATGCCGAACCAGTCGGTGCCGCCGAAGGCTCTGGCCTTTGCGTCCGGCATAACCATAGGCTGAATCGCGTTATTGTCGTAGGTCTGGTTGGGGACCCACAGAGGCATCTCGCCGTTCAGCATACGCAGCATGTTTTCCTTTGGCGTGATGGGACGATTCTGTTTGGGAACAATACAGTCCGGGGCGCCATAGATGCCGGGCATGTTGTACTGACCGATGATTTCCAGTTCTTTTTCATTGAAGTTTGCCATAAGAATACCTCCGTTTTTGTGTTTTTACAGATAACCCAGTATCATCAGACCGATGGGTACCCAGATGGCGACCAGTACAACCAGTACAATCTGGATGGGGATCGATACTTTGGGCATATCTGTCATCTTATAGTAGCCGGTGGCGTAGGTGAGCAGCGGTACGGTATCCAGCGGAAGCAGGAAACAGCAGGCTGCGCAGATTACCAGCGGCAGAATCAGCAGGGTGGGAGAATATCCCCAGGCTTCCGCCAGGGAGATAAAGGGACCGCCCAGCATGGAGATCAGCGCGGGGCCGATGGGGATCGGGATCAGCAGCACGAAAACGATGATGGAGATCAGTGCTACGATCAGGAATACCGGCAGGCTGATGTCGTTGGAAAAAAGGATAGCTACCAGCCACTCGCTTACTCCGTTGGCAGACAGAGCATTGCCCAGGGACATCATGGTTCCGATGAGGAAAAAGGATGCCCAGCTGACACTTCTGGTGTAGTCCTTCCAGTTCAGGATGCTGATGCCAGGGATAAAGAAAAAGGCAAATCCCACAGTTCCCACCACGGTAACGTTCAGAACGGGGAACCAGGAAGACAGAATCCATAAAACCAGCAGAGCCAGTACCACACAGGTTACGTATTTTTCCTGAAAATCAAATTTGGAAGGAATATTCAGGCTGGTGATATATTCGTTGATCTTTTCCGGGGCGATTTCGGCCGGTTTGAATACTTTGGCGATGACAAACCAGGAAAAGATCAAAGAGACGATGGCTATGGGTGTGCCGATCAGCATCCATTCCACAAAGGACAGGCGGATGCCGGCGTCTGCCAGAAAGTCGATTCCCAGAAGGTTTAAGGGGCTTCCGGCAGGGGTGATCATACCGCCGATCATGCTGGCGATGGGCAGGCCGATCATGAACGCTTTGCCGCTGCGGGCGTGTTCTTCTCTGTCATCGTATACCCGCAGAAAACTGATCACCACAGAGATCAGTACGGCGGTGGTGGCCACATTGGACATGATGGATGACATCAGGGCGGCGCACAGCATCAGCGCCAGCAGGATTCTTTTGGTCCGGGCTCCGAACAGCCGGATCAGAACCACCAGCAGCCGCTTGGAAAGAGGCACTTTGGCGATGGCTTCCGAAAGACCGAAAGAAACCAGCACAAAAAACAGAATGTGATTGGTATATCCGGACAAAGCGTCGGAGACGGTCGGACTGACTCCGAAGATAACCATCAAAGCGATGCCCAGCATACAGGTGATGCCGATGGGCAGGGGTTCTGTCACCAAGGCAATGATAATGGCGATCAGTACGCCCAGCGTGCGGATACCGGCGGTGCTAAGGCCGATACTCTCCGGCACAAAAAACATGGCGATCAGTACTGCGACAGACAGTATGGCGCCGATCATCTGAGTTCGTTTCATACATTTCCTCCTTTTTCGTGGTTACCGTTATTTTATCGGGTTTTCATGAGGATGAATATACTACATAAAGTAAGATAATTTTTCATTTTTTCGTACGGAATGTCGCAGATATTTTGTGCGAAATGTAATTTTTGCGGAAGATTATTCGATATTTTATATATAAAACCAACAATGGAATGGAAAAAGGAGGACTGTAATTAATGAGGGAGAAGGAGAATGAAAGAGGAGAACTGAGCAGATCAATCCGCGTATCGCGCAAGGACAGAGGTATGACACAGGAAGAGCTGGCCAAAAAGCTGGATGTGGACCGGACTTATATCTGCGCCATTGAAAACGGAAGGCGCAGGCCTTCCCTGCGGCTGCTGATTCAGCTGTCGGAGGTACTGGAAATCGACCTTCTGACGCTGATTTTCGCCAGGTGAGAGAGAAAAATGTATCCGGGAAAAGGGTGTGCTCTTGCAACGGCGGGCAATCTGTGATTAAATAAGCTTTAGAAAAAGGAGGAGTCTGAATGAAATTTACGAAAATGCATGGTATCGGCAATGATTATGTCTATGTGAACTGTTTGCAGGAGAAAGTGGAAGACCCCTCCGGGACAGCCAGAAAGGTGAGTGACCGTCATTTCGGAATCGGTTCCGACGGGCTGATTCTGATCAAACCGTCAAAGAAAGCCGACTTTGAGATGGAGATGTACAATGCGGACGGTTCCCGGGGAGCGATGTGCGGAAACGGAATCCGCTGTGTGGCCAAATATGTCTACGATTACGGCCTGACAGATAAAACCAGTATTTCCGTGGAAACCGGAAGCGGAATCAAATATCTGGATCTTACTGTGGAAAATAATAAAGTGACCATGGTAAAAGTGGATATGGGAGAGCCGGATCTGACGGCATCGCATATTCCCATAAAAGCACAGACGGAGCAGGTGATTGACGAACCCATCGAAGTGGATGGAAAAACCTACCGGATTACGGGAGTGTCCATGGGGAATCCCCACGGGGTAGTGTTTCTGGACGATATCGACAGCCTTGATATAGAAAAAATCGGCCCGTCTTTTGAAAACCATGTCCGTTTTCCGGACAGGATCAATACGGAATTTGTCCAGCTGGATAACCGCAGCCATGTGCGGATGAGAGTCTGGGAACGGGGTTCCGGGGAAACGCTGGCCTGCGGAACAGGAGCCTGCGCTGTGGCGGTGGCCTGCGTGGTAAACGGTCTGACCCAAAGAGAGGTGACGGTCAGTCTGCGCGGAGGAGATCTTAAGATCTGCTGGGATGAAAAGGACGGCCATGTGTACATGACCGGACCGGCCACTGTGGTGTTTGACGGAGAAATTGAGCTGTAAGAGGAGGAATCATCATGTTTAAAATCAACGAAAACTATCTGAAACTGCCGGGGAGCTATCTGTTTTCCACGATAGCAAAAAAAGTGAATGCCTATCAGGCGGAACATCCGGATTGCAAGATTATCCGTCTGGGCATCGGAGATGTGACGCAGCCGCTGGCGCCGGCTATCATCACGGCTCTTCACGATGCGGTGGAGGAGATGGGAGATGCCAGGACATTCCATGGCTATGCTCCGGATCTGGGATATGAGTTTCTAAGAAAGGCCATCGCCCAAAATGATTATAGCGACAGAGGGTGTGATATCCGGCCGGATGAAATCTTTGTCTCCGACGGAGCAAAGTGCGACTCGGGAAATATTCAGGAAATTTTCAGTGTGGACAATAAAATCGCTGTCTGTGATCCCGTGTATCCCGTATATGTGGACACCAATGTGATGGCGGGACGTACCGGCAGCTATGATCCCAAAACAGAGACCTGGAGTGATGTGATCTATATGCCCTGTACAGCGGAGAACGGATTCGCACCGCAGCTGCCGGACGAGACGCCGGATCTGATTTACCTGTGTTTCCCCAATAATCCCACGGGTGCTACCATCACAAAGGAACAGCTGCAGGAGTGGGTGGATTATGCCAACAGAGTCGGCGCGGTGATCATCTATGACGCCGCTTATGAAGCCTATATTTCCGAGGATGATGTTCCGCATTCCATTTATGAATGTGAAGGAGCCAGAACCTGCGCCATCGAGCTGCGAAGCTTTTCCAAAAACGCCGGCTTTACCGGCGTACGGCTGGGCTTCACTGTGGTGCCCAAAGATCTGAAATGCGGCGAGGTTTCCCTGCACAGCCTCTGGGCCAGACGTCACGGCACCAAATATAACGGCGCTCCGTACATCGTGCAGAAAGCCGGAGAAGCGGTTTACTCAGAAGAAGGCAAAGAGCAGCTGAAAAAACAGGTGGCTTATTATATGAACAACGCGAAAGTAATTTATCAGGGACTGAAAGATGCCGGATACACCGTATCGGGCGGTGTAAACGCCCCTTATATCTGGCTGAAAACGCCGGAGGGCATGGACTCCTGGGAGTTCTTTGATTTCCTGCTGGAGAAAGGGAACGTGGTGGGAACGCCCGGATCAGGGTTTGGTCCCAGCGGTGAAGGATATTTCCGCCTCACGGCCTTTGGCAGCTATGAAAATACGGTGGAAGCCATCGAGAGGATGAAAAAACTGTAAAGAAAGAGAGAAGGATGAAGGGAAAAAGTCAAAAAAGAGTGATTATGCTGGTTCTGGCGGCATTGCTGCTGACAGGATGCGCCCAAAAGGAAACCGGCCAGGAGACAGGACAGGATGCAGGTGAAGAAAAAAGCGGGGTATTGAGCAGTTTTACCGCCACAGACCTGGAAGACAATGAGGTCAGCCAGGAGATTCTGGCTGATTATGATCTGACGCTGGTGAATGTCTGGGCTACTTTTTGCGGGCCATGTCTAAGAGAAATGCCTTCGCTGGGAGAACTGGCGGCGGAGTATCAGCCCCAGGGAGTCAATATCATCGGTATCGTCTCAGATACGCTGACTTCGGAAGGGGAGCTGGATGAGGATCAGGTGGATCTGGCCAGGGATCTGGTGGAGGAGACGAAAGCGGAATATACCCATCTTCTGCCGTCGCAGGATCTGTTCGGTCTGCTGGGACAGATTTACGCTGTGCCAACCACTTTCTTTGTGGACAGTGAAGGGAATCAGGTGGGCGACACCTACATGCAGTCCATGTCAAAGGAGGAGCTGAGTGAACTGATCGAGAGTCATTTGGCGCAGGTGCAAGGATGAGATGGCTCAGAGAACATAAGGGGGCTCTGCTTTTGATGGCGGCGGGCATATTGTTCATGATACTGGGAAGCGTAAGGGGTGAGACAGAAATCATCCTGCGCAAAGCCATTAATATCTGTATGGAGTGTATCGGACTTGGATAAGAAACTGCAATGGATAAAGAATCATCTTCGAACCGTAGTTCAGATTCTGTTCGCTGCCGTTACCAATGGTTACGCGGTCGGATTTCTGGAAGGAAAGATTTACCGGGGAAACGGGAAGCGGCTTTGTCTGCCGGGATTGAATTGCTACTCCTGCCCGGGGGCGCTGGGTTCCTGTCCCATCGGTTCCTTCCAGGCGGTAATTGGAAGCCGAAACTTTAAATTTACCTTCTATGTGGCCGGATTTTTGATTTTCATCGGAGCGCTGTGCGGCCGTTTCGTATGCGGCTGGCTGTGTCCCTTCGGTCTGGTGCAGGATCTGCTGTATCGGATACCGTTTTTTCGAAAGAGGAAAAAACTGCCGGGCGATTCCTGGCTGAAATATCTGAAATATGTGGTGCTGGTTCTGTTTGTGATCATCCTGCCGCTGACGGTACTGGATGTGGCCGGGCAGGGACAACCCTGGTTCTGTAAACTGCTCTGTCCTTCGGGAATGCTGATGGGAGCGCTGCCGCTGCTGGCTGTTCATGAACCGCTGCGCAGCGCGGTGGGCTGGCTGTTCACCTGGAAAGCTGTGCTGCTGGTTTCGATTGTGCTGCTGGCGCTGTGGGTGTACCGGCCTTTCTGCCGCTATCTGTGCCCGCTGGGAGCGGTTTATGGATGCTTTAATAAGACGGCGGTATTCCGTTATCGGATCGACGAAGAAAAATGTGTGGACTGCGGACGGTGCCGTCAGGCCTGTGATCTGGATATTGATGTGCGAAAAACGCCAAACAGTCCGGAGTGTATTCGCTGCGGCCGCTGTCGGAAAGCATGTCCCACAGCGGCGATCTGTCTGACGGCAGCAGCGTCTGAAAAGAAAAGAAGAGAAAAAAGGAACACCATCTCCAACATGTGAGGCGGTGTTCTTTTTTAATATTTTTTAAAGCAGTGTGATACCGTTTTTCTTCGCTTCTTCCACGATCTGCGGAGGCCACAGAGAACACTGGACTTCTCCGATGTGCGCTTTTCGCAGGAAGAACATACAAATACGGGATTGGCCGATTCCGCCGCCGGCGGTATAAGGCAGTTTCTTTTCCAGAATGGCTTTCTGGAAAGGAAGATCTGCCCGCTCCGGACAGCCGGCAGCGTTTAGCTGACGGGCCAGTGACTCTTCATCCACTCGGATTCCCATGGAGGAAAGTTCCAGGGCGATATCCAGAACCGGGTAGTAGACGATGATATCACCGTTTAAGGACCAGTCGTCATAGTCGGGAGCACGGCCGTCGTGTTTTACGCCGGATGCCAGGTAATCGCCGATCTGCATGATAAATACGGCGCCCTTTTCCCGGGCAATTTTGTACTCGCGCTCCTTGGGGGTGCAGTCGGGATATTGATCCTCCAACTCCTGGGAAGTAATAAAATAAATATCTTTTGGAAGAATTTCTTCTATATAATCATATTGAATCGCCATGTATTTTTCGGTTTTTTTCAGCGCTTTATAAACCTTCTGGACAATTTCTTTTAATTTATCCATATTTCGCTCGCTGCGGTCGATGATCAGTTCCCAATCCCACTGATCCACGAAGATGGAATGGATATTGTCGGTAATCTCATCCCGGCGAATGGCGTTCATATCTGTGTAAAGTCCCTCTCCGTACTGAAAACCATACTTTTTCAGGGCGTATCGTTTCCATTTTGCAAGGGAATGAACAATTTCAGCCTGAGCGTCATTCTGCTCCTTGATGCCAAACGTTACCGGACGTTCCACGCCATTTAAATTGTCATTGAGACCGGACTGGGGCTGAACGAACAGAGGCGCGGTGACACGCAGGAGATTCAGCTGGTCGGATAAGGACTTCTGGAAAAAGTCTTTGACGGTTTTGATCGCTACCTGGGTATCATGAAGATTCAGTGCACAATGGTAGTGTTCGGGAATCATTAAATGTTCCATAATGCAGTTTCCTCCCTTTCCTTTTCAATGGATTCATTATACAAAGGATGAGGCTGTCTGACAAGAGGGGACGAAAAAAAACTTCTGCCCGGGAGAGTCTTGTCAGAGAAAGGAAAAGCAAGTACAATGGAAATGACACAGGATTGTGATGCGGGGAGGAGGTGCTCGTGTGGAACGATGTGAATTGTGTGACGGAAGGATAGTAAATAACAGGTGCCAGGACTGCGGCATGGATTATTCCAGGCGAAAGATCCGGTATCAGCTGAATACGACCAGCCATGCGGATGACGCTGCGGCGGTGAGAAAGGTTATGCAGGCCGGGGCGGCGGATGCAAGAAGAGCAAGGCCGGGGCAGACGGCCGGTCAGAGCAAAGAGACCAGAAGCCAGAACTTGCAAAAGCAGGCGGCAGCGGCCGCGGGGCGTAAGGTCACGGCGGAAGAACTCCGTAAAAGGAAAGCCGATTACAAAAAACGTCATAAATATTACGACAATACTTTTGGGAAAGAGAAGAAAAAGAAGAGCCGCGCTGCCATGATCGTGTTTCTGCTGATTCTCGCGGCGCTTGTGGTTATGAATATCATGGATGAACGGGCAGACAGGAAGGCCTTAAGTCAGGATGAAGATTCCTGGTATGAGTCTTCTTCCTATACGGATGAGTTTGACGAAAGTGTGCTGGAGGGGCTGGAGGATTACTACAGTACGGCACAGGAGGTAGAAGAAAAAGTCTATGCGCTGGATGATGCTGATGGGACCTCGGCTCCGACTCCGGAGGTGATGCCTGCAGAAGGGGAGGCTTATTCTGTGGAACTGTCGCCGGGACGGTATGTGGGAGGCCAGCAGCTGCCGGTGGGAACCTATGAGATATCGCTGGTTTCCGATGAATATGCGGGAGCAGTGATTCTGACAGATATGAAAAACGGAGTCTTCGAAAGCGCTTTTATGGCGGCAGAGGAGGAATACGGCGGCGAAAGCACGGTACGGGATTATCAGTTGTTTGAAGGCGGCGTGCTGGAGATCGGCAGCGGGGAAATCCTGGTTACGGCCAGTACGCAGAATGCGCAGATGGATACCCTGCAGGAGGGAATGCCAAATCCACTGACAGAATCTTTTGACCTGACTTATGGCAGCCGACTGGAAGTGGGAGTGGATATTCCGGCTGGAACTTATGATGCGCGCCACCTGTCCGGCCTTGGCACCCTGGAGGTCACCGACCAGGATGGCGGCGGATATTCGGCAGTGATGCTGACGGATTCGCTGACGGGAGATGAAAGGGCTCATGGATATCGGAATCTGCTGCTTGAGAAAGGTCAGATCCTTTCAGTAGCGGATTACAGTACGGATGATTTTAAGGGACAGCTGGTCCCCAGTGAGACAGTCTATGAGACAGAAAAATGAGACTTGAATGATAAGAGAGAACAGAAACGATGGAAAAGAGACAGTTTTATAAGATGGTATTTGCCCTGGTGCTGCCCATAGCGCTTCAGAATCTGATTAACGTGGGGGTGACGGCGGCAGATGTTATTATGCTGGGAATGGTGGGAGAGACGGCCCTGTCGGCCGGCTCTCTTGCCAATCAGGTAAGTTTTATTTTGAATCTTCTGATGTTTGGTATGTCATCGGGTGCGGCGGTGCTGACAGCACAGTACTGGGGAAAAAAAGATACGGTGACTATAGAAAAAATACTGGGGATTTCCATGCGGCTGGCCATTGTGGCCGGGCTGCTTTTTATGGCGGCGGCTCTGCTGATTCCGCGGCAGCTGATGTTGATTTTTACCCGGGAAGAGGAAATCATCGCTGCGGGTATTCCTTATCTGCGGGTGGTGGCTTTTTCTTATCTGCTGATGGCGGTCAACATGACGTATCTGAATCTGATGCGCAGTGTGGAACGGGTGCTGATCGGAATGATCACTTATGCCGTTTCGCTGGGTGTCAACGTGGTGCTGAATGCCATCTTTATCTTCGGGCTTTTTGGATGCCCGGCCATGGGAACGGCCGGCGCTGCCCTGGGAACTACACTGGCCAGGGTGACGGAATTTATCATCATCCTGATCTACAATAAGAAATTCAATGATATCCTAAACATACGGCTTAACCTTTTGGCGGTAAAAGACCGGCAGCTGACCCGGGATTTTATCCGGTATGCTTCACCGGTGATCATGAATGAACTGGCGTGGGGATGCGGCATGGCTATGCTCAGCGCCATGATGGGTCATCTGGGCAGCGCAGCGGTGGCGGCCCATTCTGTGACCCAGACCAGCCGGCAGCTGGCCATGGTGGTTTCTATGGGGCTGGCGGGCGCGGCAGCCATCGTGCTGGGAAAGACCATCGGAGAGGGCAATGAGAAGCTGGCCAGGATCCAGGCGGGACGTTTTGTGAAGATGGCGGCCATTCTGGGAGTGGCCGGAAGTTTGTTTATCCTGGCGATCGTGCGGCCGGCTGTGCTGCATTTCATGGTGATGACGCCTCAGGCGTCCCGTTATCTGGGGTACATGATGTTTATTCTGGCATATTTCTGTTTTTTTCAGAGTCTGGGAACGATTTTCATCGTGGGAATTTTCCGGGCAGGCGGCGATACCCGGGTGGGCCTGGCGCTGGATCTGACTGGTTTGTGGGGATGTGCGGTCTTTCTGGGAAGCATTGCGGCGTTCCTTTTGAAATGGCCGGTACCGGCGGTGTATGTGGTGATTTCTTTTGATGAGATTGTGAAGCTGCCTTTTTCCGTGAAGCGTTATCTTTCCGGAAAATGGCTGAAAAATATCACCAGGGGCTGAAAATTCCCCCTTTTCTTTTGGAACAGCCCGTGTTATACTGTACCATACAAAATATAGTAATTAAAATGAAGGGTAAATACTAGATATAGTACAGCATCTGGAGGTAAGAAATGATATACGTAATAAAAAAAGATGGTACAAAGGAAGAATTCAATACGGATAAGATCGTGAAGGCGGTGAATAAATCAGCCGGGCGCATCCTGTACCAATTTTCCAATGAGGAGATTGAGTTTATCTGCAAGTATGCCAGTGAGCGGGCGAAGAGTCTGAATAAGACGGAGATCCCCATTCAGGATATGCATAATATCGTGGAAGGCGCTCTGGAAGAAGTGAATCCGGCGGTGGCAAAGAGCTATCGGGATTACCGGAATTATAAAGTTGATTTTATTCACATGATGGACGACGTTTATACCAAAAGCCAGTCCATTCGCTATATCGGCGATAAGAGCAACGCCAACACGGACAGTGCTCTGGTGGCGACGAAACGCAGTCTGATTTTTAATGAACTGAACAAAGAACTGTACCGGAAATTTTTCATGAACCGCAATGAATTGCAGGCTTGTAAAGACGGATATATCTATATACATGATCAGTCAGCCAGGCTGGATACCATGAACTGTTGTCTGTTTGATGTGGCTTCCGTGTTAAAGGACGGTTTTGAGATGGGTAATGTCTGGTATAATGAACCCAAGACCCTGGATACCGCCTTTGACGTCATGGGTGATATCATTCTGAGTACAGCGGCACAGCAGTACGGCGGGTTCACGGTGCCGGAGGTGGATAAAATTCTCGGGCCCTACGCTCAGAAAAGCTACGATAAATATTATAATGAGTTTTTGAAATATGCCGATGAAAGTTGGGAAGGCAGGGAGGAGACCGCCCGCCGGTATGCCATGGATAAGGTTCGCCGTGACTGTGACCAGGGATGGCAGGGAATAGAATATAAATTGAACACGGTGGGCTCTTCCAGGGGCGATTATCCCTTTGTTACCGTGACACTGGGTCTTGGTACCGGCCATTTTGAAAAGATGATTTCCCTCTCTTTGCTGGAGGTTCACAAAGGAGGTCAGGGGAAAAAAGGTCATAAGAAACCGGTATTATTTCCCAAAATCGTATTTCTTTTTGATAAGAGCCTTCATGGACCGGGCGGAAGCTGTGAAGATGTGTTTGAAGCCGGCGTGCAGTGTTCGGCCAAGACCATGTATCCGGACTGGCTTTCCATGACGGGGAAGGGTTATATCTCAAGTATGTATAAACAGTACGGAAGGGTGATCAGTCCTATGGGCTGCCGGGCTTTTTTGAGCCCCTGGTATGAAAGGGGCGGCATGAATCCGGCAGACGCCGATGATAAGCCGGTTTTTGTGGGAAGGTTTAATATTGGCGCGGTCAGCCTTCATCTGCCTATGATCCTGGCGAAATCCAGGATGGAAAACAGGGATTTCTATGAAGTGCTGGACTTTTATCTGGAGATGATCCGCCAGCTTCACATCCGTACCTATGACTATCTGGGAGAGATGCGCGCCTCCACCAATCCTTTGGGATACTGTGAGGGAGGCTTCTACGGCGGTCACCTGAAACCATCCGATAAGATCCGTTCCATTTTGAAACCGATGACGGCCTCTTTCGGCATAACGGCGCTCAATGAACTGCAGGAGCTGTACAACGGGAAATCCATTGCCGAGGACGGAGAGTTCGCCCTGGAAGTTTTGCAGTATATCAATGATAAAGTGGCTGAGTTCAAGGAAAAGGACGGAATCCTCTATGCGATCTACGGTACGCCGGCGGAGAGCCTGTGCGGCCTGCAGGTGGAGCAGTTCCGGAAGATGTACGGTATCGTCAGAGGAGTGTCAGACCGCCCCTATGTCAGCAACAGTTTCCACTGTCATGTGACGGAGGATATCACACCCATTGAAAAGCAGGATCTGGAAGGACGTTTCTGGGAACTGTGCAACGGAGGGAAAATTCAGTATGTGAGATATCCCATTGACTATAATATCGAAGCGATCAAATCTCTCATTTACCGCGCCATGGATCTGGGGTATTATGAGGGAGTCAATCTGTCCCTGGCTTACTGTGACGACTGCGGCCACCAGGAGCTGGAGATGGATGTGTGTCCGGTTTGCGGGTCACGGAACCTGACAAAAATCGACCGCATGAACGGATATCTTTCCTACAGCCGGGTTCACGGCGATACCAGACTGAATGACGCCAAGATGGCGGAGATTGCGGAGAGAAAATCCATGTAACCGCTGTCAAAAAGAAGCAGGCAGAATCAGGGGGCCTTTGTAAAAGGAATTCATTTTACAAAAGCTCCCGTTTTTACGGAGGAATAAAGTTTGATTGATTACGATGAGTTTATGGAGCGGCTTTTGGGAGATGATGAGCAGAAAAAAGAGGAAGCCTTCCGGGAGATGGCGCAGAAAAATTTGAAATGGAGAGTAAGCCGTAAGGGCAGCATCGTCCAGATGCTGACGCCAAAGCTGGTATCCAGCAGCTATGCCAGGAAGGAACTGGTGATGCGTTACGAACTGAAAGAATGGGAATTGAATCCGCTGGGATCTCTTCACGGGGGGATCACGGCCACTATGTTTGACAACCAGGGCGGGCTGCTGGTGCAGATTTCTTCACTCTGCCGAAAAACGCCTACGGTATACCTGAATGTGAATTATACGTCGCCGCTGCTGCCGGGGGATAACCTGGTGATCTGTGCCAGAGTAAGTCATCTGGGCAAGCGGATGATCAACGTGACGCAGGAAGCGAGAGCGGAATCCGACGGACGTATGATTGCCACTGCCATGGTAGGTTATATGGCAATTGACCATGTGGATAAAAAGTGTTAAAATAAAACGTGATTTTATAAAACCGATAAGAATGAAATATTGCAGGAGCGAATAAACGAAAAATGAAATTAGTGGAAAAAATCTTTGGAACCCATAGTTCCCGCGAAGTAAAACGGATCCTGCCGCTGGTAGATCAGATTGAAGAGTTAAAACCTGCCATGCAGGCGCTCAGCGACAGCGAACTGAGAGACAAGACAAAAGAATTCAAAGAGCGTCTGGCGGGGGGAGCCACCCTGGACGATATTCTGGTGGAGGCTTATGCGACCGTCAGAGAAGCGGCCAGACGTGTGCTGAACATGGAGCATTACCGGGTACAGCTGATCGGCGGTATTATTCTGCATCAGGGACGGATTGCGGAGATGAAAACCGGTGAAGGAAAGACGCTGGTGTCTACTCTTCCGGCTTATCTGAATGCGTTGGAAGGCAAGGGCGTCCACATTGTGACGGTCAATGATTATCTGGCTCACCGTGATGCTGAGTGGATGGGAAAGGTTCATGAATTTTTGGGACTGACCGTGGGCGTTGTGCTCAATTCCATGAAAAGCGACGAGCGCAGGGCGGCCTATGCCTGCGACATTACCTACGTGACCAACAATGAGCTGGGATTTGATTATCTTCGTGATAACATGGTGATCTACAAAGAACAGCTGGTACAAAGAGATCTGCACTACGCCATCATCGACGAGGTGGACTCCGTACTGATCGACGAGGCGAGAACGCCGCTGATCATTTCCGGCCAGAGCGGGAAATCCACAAAACTCTATGAGGTCTGCGATATCCTGGCACGCCAGCTGGAAAGGGGCGAAGCCAGCGGCGAGATGACGAAGATGGCCGCCATCATGGGCGAGGAGATCACGGAAACCGGAGATTTCGTTGTCAATGAAAAGGATAAAATCGTTAACCTGACAGAGCAGGGTGTAAAGAAAGTAGAGAAGTTTTTTAATATTGAAAACCTGGCAGATCCGGAAAATCTGGAAATCCAGCACAATATCATCCTGGCGCTGCGAGCACACAATCTGATGTTCCGGGATCAGGACTATGTGATCAAAGATGATCAGGTGCTGATCGTCGATGAGTTTACGGGGCGTATCATGCCGGGCCGCCGCTATTCCGACGGACTCCATCAGGCCATTGAGGCCAAGGAGCATGTGAAGGTGAGAAGGGAGAGTAAGACTCTGGCTACTATTACCTTCCAGAATTTCTTCAATAAATATAAGAAGAAAGCCGGTATGACCGGTACGGCGCTGACAGAAGAGCAGGAGTTCCGCGATATTTACGGCATGGATGTCATCGAAATTCCCACCAATAAGCCGGTGATCCGCGTGGATATGGAAGATGCGGTTTATATGACGAAGAAGGAAAAATTCCATGCGGTGGTGGAAGCTATCAAGGAAGCCCATGAAAAGCAGCAGCCGGTGCTGGTGGGTACCATCACTATCGAGACTTCGGAACTGTTAAGCGGAATGCTGAGAAGAGAAGGCATCCAGCACCAGGTGTTAAATGCCAAGTTCCATGAGCTGGAGGCGGAGATCGTGGCCCAGGCCGGTGTGGCGGGAACCGTTACCATCGCCACCAACATGGCCGGCCGTGGAACGGATATCAAGCTGGATGATGTGGCACGTGAAGCAGGGGGCCTGAAAATCATCGGCACGGAACGTCACGAGTCCAGACGAATCGACAATCAGCTGCGCGGCCGTTCCGGCCGTCAGGGAGATCCCGGAGAATCCCGGTTCTACATTTCTCTGGAAGACGATCTGATGCGTCTGTTCGGGTCTGAGCGTCTGATGGGGATTTTCACCCATCTGGGTGTGGCGGAAAACGAACAGATCGAACATAAGATGCTGTCCGACGCGATTGAAAAAGCCCAGAAGAAGATCGAGAGCAATAACTACGGTATCCGTAAGAATCTGCTGGAGTATGACCAGGTAAATAACGAGCAAAGAGAAATCATTTATAAAGAGCGCCGCCGGGTGCTGGACGGTGAAAACATGCGGGACGCCATCTATAAAATGATCACAGATACGGTGGACAGCGTTGTGGATATGTGCATCAATGAGGACAAAGATTCTTCCGAATGGGATCTGGGAGAGATCAATTCCGTACTGCTGCCGGTGATCCCGCTGGAGCCGCTGACAGAGGAACGGGTGAAGGGCCTGAAGAAGAACGAGTGCAAGCAGAAACTCAAAGAAGAAGCTGTGAAGCTGTACGAGATGAAAGAGGCAGAGTTCCCCGAGGCGGAGCAGCTGCGCGAGCTGGAGCGTGTCATCCTACTGAAAGTCATCGACCGTAAATGGATGGATCATATCGACGATATGGATCAGCTTCGCCAGGGTATCGGACTGCAGGCCTATGGTCAAAAAGATCCTAAGGTGGAGTATAAGATGGCCGCCTATGACATGTTCAATGAGATGATCGGTTCCATCCAGCAGGATACCCTGCGCCTTCTGTATCATGTGAGAATTGAGCAGAAGGTGGAAAGAGAGCAGGTAGCTCAGGTAACAGGTACCAATAAGGATGACAGCGGTCCGAAGAAACCGAAACAGAGAGCGGCGGAGAAGGTTTATCCCAATGATCCCTGTCCTTGCGGAAGCGGCAAAAAGTATAAACAGTGCTGCGGAAGAAAAGCAATTTAACATATAAAAAGAAAAATCAGAAAGAAGGTGAAGCTGTGGTTGAATTAGATCAGTTTAAAACAGTATTGAACAGCTATACAGAACCATTAGTGGAAGTGAGGGATTCACTTTGACCTGGCTAACAAAGAAAAACGGGTCCAGGAATTAGAAATGGAAATGGAAGCTCCTAATTTCTGGGATGATCCGGAGAAATCCCAGGGAATGATGAAGGAGCTGAAAAGTCTAAAAGATGACATGCAGACATATCAGAATCTGATTTCTCAGAAAGAAGATATGGAGACTTTGATTGAGATGGGGTACGAGGAGAATGATGACTCAGTGATCCCGGAGATCGAAGAGCTGCTGGAAGAATTCAAAAAAGATTTTGAAAATATCCGGGTAAAAACACTGCTTTCCGGGGAATATGACAAAAACGATGCCATCGTGACCCTTCATGCCGGCGCCGGGGGGACCGAGTCCTGCGACTGGGCCGGTATGCTGTACCGCATGTACACCCGCTGGGCAGAGCGCAAGGGCTATGCAGTGGAGGTTCTGGATTATCTGGACGGCGAGGAGGCCGGTATCAAATCTGTGACTTTTGAAGTCCGCGGGGAGAATGCCTACGGTTACCTGAAATCCGAAAAGGGTGTACACCGCCTGGTGCGTATTTCACCCTTTAACGCGGCAGGGAAGCGGCAGACCTCTTTCGTATCCTGCGATGTGATGCCGGATATCGAAGAAGATGTGGATGTGGAGATCAAAGATGAAGATATCCGGATCGATACCTACCGTTCCAGCGGTGCGGGCGGTCAGCATATCAATAAAACGTCGTCGGCAATCCGAATCACTCATTTTCCCACGGGAATCGTGGTACAGTGTCAGAATGAGCGTTCCCAGCATATGAACAAAGACAAGGCCATGCAGATGCTCAAAGCCAAGCTGTATCTGTTGAAGCAGCAGGAGAATGAGGCTAAGCTGTCGGGAATCCGCGGCGAGGTGACGGACATCGGCTGGGGCAATCAGATCCGGTCATACGTACTGCAGCCGTATACCATGGTAAAGGATCACCGGACCGGCGAGGAACGGGGAAATGTGGATCAGGTACTGGACGGGGATCTGGATTCTTTCATCAACGCCTATTTGAAATGGCGGGCGCTGTCTGCGCGCAAAGACGCAGAATAATACGATATCAATACAAGGAGAAAAAACTATGATCAATATTGCTGTGTTGGGCTACGGCACCGTTGGTTCCGGAGTAGTGGAAGTTATCAATACCAATTATGACAGTATCGCCAAAAAAGCCGGCGAGGAAATCAATATCAAATATGTGCTGGATCTGCGGGATTTTCCCGGAGATCCCATACAGGAAAAAATCGTTCATGATTTTGACGTGATCATCAATGATCCGGAAGTGAAAATCGTCGTGGAGGTAATGGGAGGCGTGGAACCGGCCTTTACCTTTACCAAACGTGCGCTGGAAAGCGGGAAAAGCGTTTGTACTTCCAACAAAGAACTGGTGGCCAAACACGGCGTGGAGCTGCTGGAAATCGCCAGGGCGAAAAATATCAATTATCTGTTTGAGGCCAGCTGCGGCGGCGGTATCCCTATTATCCGTGTGCTGAACTCTTCCCTGACGGCAGATGAGATTGATGAGATCACCGGCATTCTCAACGGAACGACTAACTATATTCTTACGGAGATGAGCGCCAACGGATCGGATTTTGAGGAAGTGTTAAAAGACGCCCAGAATAAGGGATACGCGGAGCGTAATCCGGAAGCGGATGTGGAAGGTTACGATGCCTGCAGGAAAATTGCGATCCTTTCTTCTCTGGCATTTGGCCGTTCCGTCAATTATGAAGAAGTTTATACCGAGGGTATTACGAAAATCACAGCTGCGGATATCAAATATGCCAACGATATGAAAACCAGCATCAAGCTGCTGGCCACCAGCCGCAAAGTGGGAGATAAATTCTATGCCATGGTCAGCCCGGTGATGATCGACGGCACCAGCCCGCTGTTCAGCGTCAATGGAGTGTTCAACGCTGTCTTTGTGCACGGCAATGTGTTGGGCGACGCCATGTTCTATGGAAGCGGAGCGGGCAAGCTGCCCACAGCCAGCGCAGTGGTGGCGGATGTGGTGGATGAAGCCAAACATCTGAACCGTAATATCATGATGCACTGGAGCAGTAAAAAGCTGGATCTGATGGATATCAGCCAGGTAGAAGGCCGGTTCTTCGTCCGGGTACAGGGAACACCGGAAGAAAAAGCGGATAGGGTAAAAACGCTGTTCGGCGATGTGCAGATCCGTCAGCTGGCAGATTTGCCCGGTGAATTCGGTTTTGTCACACCGGTGATGACGGAAGCGCAGTATCAGGAAAAAGCCGGTCAGCTGGACGGCATTATCAGTATGATCCGGGCAAGAATCTAAAGACCGGAGGGAAGAGATGAAATACGTAGTGATTCTGGGTGATGGTATGGCCGATGAGCCCATCGCCCGGCTGGATGGAAAGACTCCGCTGGAGTATGCGGATACTCCGGCGATGGACGAGCTGGCCCGTGTATCAGAGATCGGCATGGTGCGTACGATTCCGGAGGGGATGAGTCCGGGAAGCGACACAGCCAATCTCTCGGTGATGGGATATGATCCGAAGATTTATTATACCGGTAGATCGCCGCTGGAGGCTCTGAGTATCGGTGTGGATATGAAGGCGGACGATGTGGCGATCCGCTGCAATCTGGTGACGCTGTCGGAAGAAGGCGCTTACGGGGAAAAGACGATCATCGATCACAGTTCTGACGAGATCAGTACGGAGGATGCCGGCGTATTGCTGGATGCCGTGCGCAGGGAACTGGAAAACGATACGTATCGTTTTTACCTGGGAACCAGCTATCGTCATTGTCTGATTTGGGCAAAAGGCAGCGTGGTGGAACTGACGCCTCCTCACGATGTGCTGGGACAGGTGATCGGCGATTATCTGCCGCAGGATGCGATACTGCGGCAGATGCAGGAGCGTAGCTATGAAATCCTCTCCCGCCACCCGCTGAATCTGGAGAGGAAAAGGCAGGGAAAGAACCCCGCCAACAGCATCTGGTTCTGGGGAGCGGGTACCAGACCGGACCTGTCTTCTTTTTACGAGAAGTATCATAAAAGAGGTGTGATGATTTCTGCGGTGGATCTGCTGAAGGGAATCGCCGTAGGAGCCGGCATGGATAATATCTCGGTGGAAGGAGCCAATGGCGGGCTGCATACCAACTACGAGGGAAAAGCCAGAGCCGCGGTGAAGGCGCTGCGCCTCGACGGCTATGATTTCGCTTATATTCATGTGGAAGCGCCGGATGAAATGGGGCATCAGGGAAGCGTGGAACGGAAAATTCAGGCCATTGAGAATCTGGATCAGCGGGTGATTCGTCTGGTGAAGGAAGGACTGGACGAAGCCAATGTCCCCTATCGGATGCTGGTGCTGCCGGATCACCCCACGCCGATTCGGGTGAGAACCCATACGGCAGATCCGGTTCCCTACCTGCTCTATGACAGCAGCCGAAAGGAAGAACATTCTTATCATTACAATGAAAAGGAAGCGGCTCTGACGGATCATAAGCTGGCGGAGGGCTGGATGATGATGGAACGTTTATTTGCAGAGTGAGAGGCACTGGGCCGGTCCGCGGGGACCGGCCCTTTTTATCAAGGCAAAAAGCAGGAAGTAAGGAGAGGAGGGCATATGGAAAAGGAAGGGATAAAAAAGAAGGGACATACCAGGATGAAAATTCCCCCCGGACAGCTGATCCGGTATTATGGCTTGAGAATCTGGAGGGATATGGGCAATCTGCTCAAATGGCTGCTGCTGGCCTCTCTGACAGGAGTGGTGGTGGGCGCCTGCAGCAGCGTTTTTGCCAGAGCCCTGACTTATGTGACCCGGATACGGGGGGAATACCCGTGGGTGATCCTTACCCTGCCGTTGGCAGGTCTGGTGATTGTTTTCTTGTATCAGAAAATTGGCAAAGAAGACAGGGGAACCAATCAGGTTCTTTCCTTTATCCGATCCAAGGATGAGGTCCCTTTTCGGGCGGCGCCGCTGATTTTTATCTCCACCATACTCACTCACCTGGCCGGCGGTTCGGCAGGACGGGAAGGAGCCGCCATACAGCTGGGCGGCAGTATCGGCAATCAGCTGGGGAGATGGATTCGTCTGGATGAGGAAGACCGTCATGTGATCGTCATGTGCGGCATGAGCGGCGCTTTTGCCGCGGTTTTTGGGACGCCCATGGCGGCCGCGGTTTTTGCCATGGAGGTGGTCAGCGTGGGAATCATGTATTATGCCGCGCTGCTTCCCTGCGTGATATCTGCGCTCATCGCTTCCGGTTTTGCCGCCAGCTTCGGTATTCATCCGGAAAGTTTTCACGTAAGCGGTGTTGTAAAGCTGACGATGGAGAGCGGTCTGAAGATGGGAGTGGTGGCGCTGGCCTGCGGGGCGGTCAGCATCCTGTTCTGCGTGGCTTTGGGGGAAGCAGAAAAGATGTATCGCCGCTGGCTGAAAAACCCCTATCTGCGGGTGGCGGCGGCAGGGCTTCTGGTTATAGTGGTTACGCTGCTGCTTGGCACCACGGATTATCTGGGCGCAGGGAATAATCTGATTGAACAGGCGGTGGAAGCGGGGCAGGCACGGCCCTGGGATTTCCTGCTCAAGCTGCTGCTGACAGCTGTCACCATGCGGGCTGGTTTTCGCGGCGGTGAAATCGTCCCTTCTTTTTGCATCGGAGCCACGCTGGGCTGTGTCCTGGGCCAGCTGCTGGGGCTGTCGCCTTCCCTCTGCGCGGCGGCAGGAATGGCGGCGTTGTTCTGCGGGGTAACCAACTGTCCGATCACGTCGATTCTGATTGCTTTTGAACTGTTTGGATTTGAAGGGGTAGCCTTCTATCTGATCGCGGTGGCCGTCAGCTATGCGGTATCGGGATATTACAGTCTGTATAAGGATCAGACCATCGTGTACTCCAAGTACAAAGCCAGATATGTGAACCGTCATACCAGAAACTGAAGTTTGGCGGCGGGGAAAGAATAAAAAGTGCACAAAAAAACAGAGAAAAAACTGTAAAGTTTGGTTAATCTGTTTTTGCTATAATAGTTATAATATAACTGTAACAAAGAAGACATACTTAACAAACCTCTTCATGACGACATGAAGTTGAAGGCTGCTAAGCAATCAGATTTTTGGAGGAAAAGATAAATGAATACTTTAAAAGCTGAAAAAAGAAGCATGGATGTTAAGGCAAAGAAATTAAGACGGGAAGGTTTTGTTACAGGAAATGTGTTTGGCAGAGAGATGGAAGGTTCACTGCCGGTAAAAATGCAGAAAAGTGATGTGGAACGTCTTCTGAAAACAGACCACAAAGGAAGTCAGATCATGCTGAACGTGGATGGCAAGGATTACGATGTGCTGATTAAAGAAATTCAGTACAATTCCATGGCTGCAAGAGTGGATGAAATAGATTTCCAGGCTCTGGTCAGCGATGAAAAAGTTAATTCCGTCGCGGAAGTGATTCTGGAAAACCATGATAAAGTCGCGGAAGGCGTGGTTCAGCTTCTGGTAAGCGAGATACCCTATAAAGCATATCCCGCTGATCTGGTGGACAGTGTGAAAATTGATGTGGGCCAGATGCATGTAGGTGATTCTGTAAAAGTGAAAGAACTGGAGATCGCAAAAAATTCCAGGATTGAGATTGCAGAAGATCCGGAGGCTACAGTGGTAGTGGTATCGGCGGTTCACAATACGGTTCCGGCCGAGGAGACCGAGGAAACTGAGGAAGAAGCATAAATAGAATATATCAATAAAACAACTGCCGGCAGGCTGCGGCCTGCCGGCAGTTGTTTTATTAATATTGAAATTCTTCTGTATAATTATTCTCTCTGGGACCGCCGTCCAGTTCGCCGATGACTTCCCGGTAAAACTGGATGTAGGTCATATTCATATAAGGGGTAACCCAGATAGCGCCGATACCGCAGGAGAGGAACATCAGCAGCATCATGCCGATGAAGCTGAGGGACAGGTAAAAGTAACGTCCCTTGTTTCCGCGCATCAGATCGGAACTGGTCTTCATGGATTCGATGGCGCCCATCTGGGGATTATCGATCAAAAGGATATTCGCCAGTGAAAAACGCAAGGTGATAATATAAGCGATAACCGCCATGACAAGGGCTGTCAGCAGGATCAGTACCACGTAAGACAGAGGCGTGTGGTAAGCTGGATTGGTGCTGATAAGCCATATTCCCAGGACGAGAGTGGGGATCTGCAGTGCGAATGAGATCAAAGTAATCAAAAAACTTACCACGATAAACCGGTCGGGATGATGGCGGAAACAGTAAAACAGATCTGCCACAGAGCTGTACAGACCGCGGCTGATATTAAGGGAAATCCGCTGAAATCCTGCCGCCAGCACACCGATGAGCAAGGTCAGGATGAACGTAACGATTTGTAAAGTGATAAGACCGCTGATGGTTTCGGTTTTAAGAAACAGCATCGGAATCATCTCAATGGTAAAGCTGATTAAAAAATATATCAGAAAGGCGAGTGCAAAAACTCCGTAGGATCCCAGGAGCGCCTCCCTGGCGATTTCTTTTAATTCTCTGGATGAACGTTTCATAGTTATAATACTCCCTGTTCTTTATTCTGACTAAGGTTTATGATACAATATCCGTGATGATGACTGGAGAGGAGGCAAGAAAGTGATCATAAAAGAGATTTTACTGCACCCCTGCTTTTTTTATCAGTATACAGGACTATACTGTCCCGGATGCGGAGGAACCCGCGCGGTTCTGGCGCTGCTGCAGGGTCATGTGCTGCAGTCTCTGTGGTATCATCCGCTGGTACTGTATATCGCGGCGACAGCCGGGTGGTACGGAATCAGCCATGGGCTGGAAAAAGCAGTCCGGGGCCGCTGGAAAACGGGGATGGTTTTTACCAGACGTTACCTGTATCTGGGTCTGGCGATTGTCATTGCCAACTGGATTGTAAAAAATCTTCTGCTGATCTTTTTTGCCGTCCGTCTTTGAAAATACAGGCGTTAAAGTTCTCCCCCCGGGGTGGAACGCTGCATCAGATCGTTCAGCTGATCTTCGTCAAAGATGAGGTTTCCGTCCGAATCGTAGTAATCCATCACATCGTCGGAATTAAAATCATCTTCTCCAAAATCGTAATAGTATTCATACGTATCCATCATATCCTGGATTTGCCCGGAAGTAAACAGACTGATAAGATAGAACGCATATACGGCGATGGAAAGGATGATGCCTACGATAGACAGGATCAATCCCGCTTTGGCGGAGCCGTTCATCTGTCCGTTTCCTCTGGATAAAAGTGCGAAGATAATGCCCAGCGCACCCAACATGAAGGAAGCGCCGCAGCAGATCAGCACGAGGCAGCAAATGCCCATGACCAGGGATGCGGTAGCCAGCCCGGACGATTTTGGAAATGGAGCGTCGGGGCGGGGGGACCGGTACATTTCCGGTTCCGGATTTTCGTAATAATTCGTATTCTGTTCCATATGCATGTCCTGCTTTCTGCAAAATTTGTAAGTCTATTTTATCATGGAGAAAGCGCGCTGACAACTGATATTGACAAAACAGACAGTTTTCCGGACAGGAAGGATGTTGACAAAATGAAAAGGGATTGTTACCATCAGGTAGCGGAACAGATCAACAGACAGGAGGAAATATCATGGACATCACTCAGGTGTTAAGCGAAGAGCTTCATATAAAAAAATGGCAGGCAGAAGCGGCCGTGAATCTGATCGACCAGGGAAATACCATCCCCTTTATTTCACGTTATCGTAAGGAAGCTACCGGATCTTTAAACGATGAGGTGCTGAGAAATCTCTTTGATCGGCTGAATTACCTTCGCAATCTGGAAGAGAAAAAAAGCCAGGTGCTCTCTGTGATAGAAGAACAGGGAAAGCTGACGGATGAATTAAAGATACAGATTCAAAATGCAAGGACCCTGGTGGAGGTGGAAGATATCTATCGGCCTTACCGTCCAAAACGCAGAACCAGGGCGACCATAGCAAAGGAAAGAGGATTGGAACCGCTGGCAGCGCTGATCAGTCTGCAGATGACGAAAAAACCACTGGAAGAGGAGGCGGCTGCCTTTGTGTCGGCGGAAAAAGAGGTCAATACACTGCAGGAGGCCATCGCCGGAGCCTGCGATATCATTGCGGAAACCATCGCAGACGACGCCGGCTATCGAAGCCGTATCCGGGAGATGACCATGAAAAAAGGGGTTCTCTCTTCGACTGCCAAAGACGAGAGTCAGCAGTCCGTGTATGAAATGTATTATGCGTTTGAAGAGCCGGTGTCAAAAATCGCCGGTTACCGGATCCTGGCGCTGAACCGGGGGGAAAAGGAGAAATATCTGACGGTGAAGCTGACGGCTCCCCAGGAGGAGATTCTCTCCTGGCTGGAAAAGCAAGTGATCCTCCGGGAGAATCCCTGCACGTCGCCGGCGCTGAAAGCAGCGGTGGAGGACAGTTACCATCGTCTCATCGCTCCTTCCGTGGAGCGGGAGATTCGAAATGAGTTGACGGAAAAAGCGGAGGACGGCGCCATCCGGGTGTTCGGCAAAAATCTGGAACAGCTTCTGATGCAGCCGCCCATCGCCGGCCAGACTGTGCTGGGCTGGGATCCGGCCTTTCGCACCGGCTGCAAGCTGGCAGTGGTGGACGCTACCGGTAAAGTGTTGGATACTGCAGTGATCTATCCTACGGCGCCCACCACAAAAGCCAAACAGGAGGCGGCGAAAGAGACGCTGAAAAAGTTAATCGAGAAATATCATGTAACACTCTTTTCCGTGGGAAACGGGACGGCTTCCCGGGAATCGGAGCAGTTTATCGTGGAACTGCTGCGGGAAATCTCCCAGCCGGTGCAGTATATCATTACCAACGAGGCGGGAGCCTCTGTGTACTCTGCCAGCAAGCTGGCGACAGAGGAATTCCCCAATTTCGATGTGGGACAAAGAAGCGCCGCTTCCATCGCAAGGCGGGTGCAGGATCCCCTGGCGGAACTGGTGAAAATCGATCCCAAAGCCATCGGTGTGGGACAGTACCAGCATGATATGAATCAGAAAAAACTGGGAGAAGCTCTCCACGGCGTGGTGGAAGACTGCGTGAATAAAGTGGGAGTGGACCTGAATACGGCATCCGCTTCACTGCTGGAGTATATCTCCGGTGTGTCCAAAACGGTGGCGAAAAATATCGTGGCGTATCGGGAGAAGAACGGAAGATTCCACAATAGAAAAGAATTGCTGAAGGTGGAAAAACTGGGGCCGAAAGCCTATGAGCAGTGTGCCGGTTTCATGCGTATCGCCGGCGGAGATCAGCCCCTGGATGGTACCAGTATCCATCCAGAAAGCTACGAGGCGGCCGGAAAGCTGTTGCATGATCTGGGATATGGCTTGGAGTGGATCGCTCAGTCCGGCCCCAAAATCATTAAAATTCAGGATTATAAAAAGACGGCTGACAGGATCGGCGTAGGAGAGCCTACGCTTCGTGATATGGTAAAGGAATTATGCAAACCCGGCCGAGATCCCAGAGAAGATATGCCAAAGCCGGTGCTGCGTTCCGATGTGCTGGAGATGAAAGATCTGAAAGAGGGGATGATTCTCAAGGGAACCGTCCGCAATGTGATCGATTTTGGCGCCTTTGTGGATATCGGCGTTCATCAGGACGGTCTGGTACATATTTCCCAGATGTCTGATAAATATATCCGCCATCCCCTGGAAGCGGTCAGCGTGGGAGATGTGGTGGAAGTGAAAGTGCTGGGAGTGGATCCGGTCAAAAAGAGAATCAGTCTGACCATGAAACTGTAGGAGGATAGCCATGGAGAAAATCAAAGGAATTCGTGCCATGTCGGAAAACCCTCATCTGAATCTGTACGAACTGAAGGCGGTCAATAAAAAGGGCAGGGAATTTCCTTATTATCTGGCTTCCCGCGGGAAAAGGGAAGATGAGCTGAAGCTGAGGACGAGAATCAACCGTCCCGACGGGGTGGTGATTTTCGGCGTAAAACGGGGGAATACCCCGGCGCAGGACCGGGTGGTTCTGGTACGGCAGTACCGCTACACCATCGATGACTATATTTATGAATTGCCTGCCGGTTTGATGGAAGAAGGGGAAGATTACCATTTGGCGGCCGTACGGGAGATGAAGGAGGAGACGGGGCTGACACTTCACCCCCTGACTGTGGAGGAAAGATACGAAAGACCATTTTTCACCACCATCGGCATGACGGATGAATCCTGCGCCGCCGTCTACGGCTATGTGGAGGGAACCATCTGTGACTCCTTCCAGGAGGACAGTGAGGAGATCGAGGTGGTGCTGGCGGACCGCAAAGAAGCCGCGCGTATTCTGCAGGAGGAAAACGTGGCCATCATGTGCGCTTATCACTTGATGCATTTTCTTCATGATGAAGATGTATTTGACTTTCTGCGCCAGGTATAAATCGGTTCCTGCAGCATAAGGATAAGAAAAAGGGTTTTTTATGGGTGATCAGAAACTGGAAAATCTTTTGAATCTTGCGCTGGGAGCTACACAGCAGGAACGGCGGGAATCCCTGGAACTGGAGGTGGGATACGATATACAAGACCAGTTGTGGGAACTGATCGTGCAGTTTTCCGGACAGCCGGAAGAACTTGCTATGGAAGGGGTACAGATTACTCCTCTTTTGGGGCAGTATGCCATTGTCCGGCTGCCCCAGGAGCTGATAGCTCCCTTTGCCAGCCGGACTGCGGTGGAATATGTGGAAAAGCCCAAGCGTCTGTTTTTTGCGCTGGACCAGAGCCGGACTGCGGCCTGTATCAATCAGGTGCAGACCGGCCTTTTTCATCTGAAAGGAGAGGGAGTCTGGGTGGCCTGCATCGATTCGGGAATCGATTACCGCCACCCGGACTTTCTGCGTCCTGACGGAACCAGCCGTATCCTGTATCTGTGGGATCAGACCATACCCGGCAGCCCGCCGCCTGGTTATCGGCTGGGCAGTCTGTATACACAAGAGGATATCAACCGGGCTCTGCGCTCGGAGGCCCCCATGGAGGTGGTGCCAAGCCGGGATTTCAGCGGACATGGCACATCGGTGATGGGAGCGGCGGCGGGAAACGGCGCGGCAAGCGGCGGAATCTACCGGGGTCCGGCCTCTGAAAGTGATCTGATCGTGGTGAAACTGGGAACAGCGGGAGAGGATTCCTTTCCTCGGACGACGGAACTGATGCAGGCGGTGGATTTCGTGGTGCGGCTGGCTGCGCAAAAAGGGATGCCGGTGGCAGTGAATTTAAGCTTCGGCAATGCGTATGGATCTCACAGCGGAGATTCTCTGCTGGAAACCTATCTGGATCAGGCGGCGGGAACGGGCCGATGTGTGATCTGCGCCGGTACGGGAAACGATGCGGCGCTGGGCGGACATTATGCGGGTGCTCTCACAGAAGGTGTTCCCCGTGATGTGCAGCTGGCGGTGGGAACTTATGAAACGACGCTCAACGTGCAGCTGTGGAAACGGTATGTGGATGAGGTGGGAATCGTGGTGATTCACCCGGACGGCACCCGGGTGGGGCCGATCCGGGCGGTGCAGGAACCGCAGCGGCTGCGCCTTGGCGGGACGGAAGTGCTGTTTTATTACGGGGAGCCGGCGCCTTACAGCATGGCCCAGGAAATCTATTTTGATTTTCTGCCAAAGGGAAGCTATATCGACAGCGGCGTCTGGACTTTTCGCCTGGTTCCGGAAAAAATCGTGGAGGGGGAGTTTGATCTGTGGCTTCCTGGAGGGCAGGTGCTGGGGGCGGCCACCCGGTTTTATGATCCGGATCCTGGCAGGACGCTTACGATTCCCTCCACCGCCCGGCGTGTCATCTCCGTGGGAGCCTATGATTCCCGCGCCCTTTCCTATGCTGCATTTTCCGGGAGAGGGTATACCCGAGTGACGAATCAGGTGAAGCCGCTTCTGGCGGCGCCGGGAGTGGATATAACGGTTCCAAAAGCGGGAGGAGGTTATCACAGCGTGACAGGTACGTCCTTCGCAGCGCCTCTGGTGACGGGAAGCGCGGCGCTTTTGATGTCTTGGGGAATTGTACAGGGAAATGATCCTTATCTGTATGGGGAAAAGGTAAAAGCCTATCTGGCAAAAGGAGCGCAGCCGCTGCCCGGTTTTGAAAAATATCCTAACTCACAGGTGGGGTACGGCGCGCTTTGCCTGCGGGAAAGTCTGCCGATTTGACGCTTTAAAACGTTAATGCCTATGATTGCCCGGCGGTTTGTTTTCTGCTAAAATAAGCGGGTATCATATCACGAGGGAGGACTTGTAACAGTGAGCGGAAGAGAACAATTTAAATCACGTCTGGGCTTTCTGCTGATCTCGGCAGGCTGTGCGATCGGCATCGGAAATGTGTGGAGGTTTCCATATGTGGCGGGACAAAACGGAGGCGGAATCTTCGTTTTATTTTATCTGCTTTTTCTGGCCATCGTCGGCGTGCCTATCCTGAGCATGGAGTACGCAGTGGGAAGAGCCAGTAAAAAAAGCCCGGTAAAAGCTTATCAGGCGTTGGAAAAGCCTGGACAGAAGTGGCATCTGCACGGTTATGTGGCGCTTCTGGGGAACTATGGCCTGATGATGTTTTATACGACGGTAACCGGGTGGATGCTGTACTATTTCTACAGTTTTGTGACGGGAAAATTCGACGGTATCGGCACGGAGCAGGTACAGGGGATTTTCAATGACATGCTGGGCAGCGCCGGCACCAATGTATTATGGATGGTTATTGTGGTTGTACTGGGAATCCTCATCTGTTCCATGGGACTGCAAAACGGTGTGGAGCGGATCACCAAGGTGATGATGATTGGCCTGCTGGCGATCATGGTGGTACTGGCAGTAAACGGATTTTTCCTAGACGGCGCAGTGGAAGGTTTGAAATTCTATCTGCTTCCCGATGTGGAAAGGATGAAAGAAGTGGGACTTGGCAATGTCATCGTGGCGGCCATGAATCAGTCTTTCTTTACGCTGAGTCTGGGAATCGGAGCCATGGCTATTTTCGGCAGCTATTTGGGCAGAGAGCGAACTTTGTTGGGGGAAGGCATCCGCGTGGCGGCGCTGGATACGTTTGTGGCGATCACAGCCGGACTGATCATTTTCCCGGCCTGCTTTGCCTTCGGAGTAAATCCGGACAGCGGGCCCAGTCTGATCTTTATCACACTGCCCAATGTATTTTTATCCATGCCGGGAGGAAGGTTTTGGGGAAGCCTGTTCTTTTTGTTTATGTTTTTTGCGGCTTTCTCTACTATCATTGCCGTCTTTGAAAATATCATTGCCTGTACCATGGAACTGTGGGGAATGGAACGAAAGAAAGCAGCCGCGGTCAATCTGGTTGTCATCATTCTGATTTCTCTGCCCTGTGTGTTTGGGTACAGTATCTGGCAAAATTTCCAGCCGCTGGGCGAAGGCACCGCGGTACTGGATCTGGAGGATTTTATTGTCAGCAATATCCTGCTGCCGTTGGGATCCCTGGTTTACCTGTTGTTCTGCACTTCCCGCTGGGGATGGGGCTTTAAGAATTATCAGCAGGAAGCCAACTACGGTACGGGGCTGAAAGTGCCCAACTGGATGAGGATCTATGTGTCGGTGATTGTGCCCATTGCCGTGATCATTATCTTCCTGCAGGGAATTCTGTAATCAGGGAAATCTGTCACTGTGTAAAAAAGAAAATGCCGTACAGAGGATCGGTTTTGACTCTCTGTACGGCATTTGTATATTGGGATTTTATTGATTGGCCGCTTTTTCGGCGAAATCCGTATTGATCAGTTCATCGTAAGGAACCCTTGCGGAAAGTTCTCCCGCTTCATCCAGGATATCCTGCAGCAGTTCGAAGCTTTCCTGGCTAAAGATCAGATCTTCTTTCCAGGTATCCTGCTGGTGGTATCGCGTTACGATGGCGGTGATGGTGTCGGGATCCGTCTCTTCAAACTGAGGCGCGATAACCTGGGCGATTTCTTCCGGTGTATGTGAGTTTACATAATCCATACCTTTTTGCATGGCATTGGTAAACTTCTGGATGATTTCCGGGTTTTCTTTCAGATAGCTGGATTTAGCGCTGTAGGCGGTATACGGTACGTAACCGGAATCCACGCCGAGGGAAGCGACGACGTATCCGTCCCCCTGCTGCTCCAGCAAAGTGGCGCTTGGCTCGAATTCCACAGTAAAATCTCCCAGACCGCCGGAAAAGGCAGCTGCCGTGGAACCAAAATCAATACTCTGATCAATGTTCATATCTTTCGCCGGATCCAGCCCGTTTTTTTTCAAAATGTATTCAAATACCATCTGCGGCATTCCGCCCTTTCGGCCGCCCAGAATTTCCTGTCCTTTCAGATCAGACCACTGGAAGTTTTCCATCGGCTGCCGTGATACCAGAAAGTTTCCGGCTCTCTGGGTCAGTTGGGCAAAATTTACGACTGGATCCTCTGCGCCTTCCAGGTACGTGTAGATGGAAGCCTCCGCTCCCATAAAACCGATATCGGCCTCCCCGGAAAGAACAGCGGTCATGGTTTTGTCTGCTCCATAGCCGTTTACCAATTCCAGATCCAGACCCTCTTCAGCAAAGTAGCCCTTTTCCAGGGCCACGTACTGAGGTGCGTAAAAAACAGAATGGGCGACTTCGTTCAGTGTCACCTTAACTGCAGATTCTTCTTTGCTGCCGCAGCCTGCCAGCAGCAAAACGCCGGATAAAACCAGACTCAGCAATCCGGCTGTCAGTCTTTTTTTCATACGATACCTCCAGATATACTAGTGATATAATATATTAAAAAAAGACTGATTTGGTGTATGAAAACGAGATGTTGCGTTACAGCGCCTTGTTCTGGAAATCAAAGAGATCTTTGACAGGAACCTCCAGCGCTTCTGCGATATCAAAAAGCTTGTTGAGCGAGATGGAGGTTTTGCTGTTTGGCGCTTCGATGTTGCTCATGTGGGTACGGCTGATATGTACCATCTCTGCCAGTTCCATCTGGGTCAGTCCTCTTGCCCGACGGTAGTATGCAATGGTCAGGCCCAGAAGGCGTAACTCGTTCATGCGTTTATAATCCATGAGAAATCTCCTTTTCTATTATGATACTTATAGTTTAGAGGTTTGAATAGAAAAGGAAACAAAACAAGCCAGTATAAATGCAACGTGAAAAAATGCAAAATAAAAGCGAAAGACGAAACCTCTTTTTAAAGAGAGGTGTTTTGAAAATCAAACAGGTTTTTGACCGGCACTTCCAGGGCTTCCGCAATGTCAAAAAGTTTATTGAGGGAAAGGGAAGTTTTGCTGCCGGGGGCCTCAATATTGCTGATGTGGGTACGGCTGATGTGTACGGCTTCTGCCAGTTCCATCTGAGTCAGTCCGCGAATCCTGCGGTAGTATGCGATGGTCAGGCCCAGAAGGCGCATATCATTTAAGCGTTTATCATTCATGTTCATTCCTCTTTTCTGCGGTGGGTAAACTTAAAGTACTGTTGTGATACAGGGGAGAATAGGTAACTTCCTCGCCAAACCAGGACGGCGGTGTAAACGCCTCTGCTGCCTCTTTGGAAGGAAATTCCACCTCTGCCAGATAAAGGCCTTCATAGGGAGCAGCGAAAACGTCCAATTCAGCTGTCAGATCATCCTGCAGGGGAATAAGCCAGCGTTTTTTGGATAAGATGATGCCATCGGCTTTTTCCAGCAGGTGGCGGTATGACTCCTGGTTCAAGGGCAGGTTATATTCTTCGCGGGCAAGGAAACCTTTTGATTTATAAGTTAGAATGTAGTCGTCATCCTGCCGGCGGATTCGTATGACCGGATCGGTGCACAGGTAAGCCTGTTGGATATTATGGCAGGTATACCGGGTTAGATCCTCCGGCAGGCGGTCAATCAGAAATTTTCGTTCAATTTCCAAAGCAGATCCCTCCCAAGTGATTTTTTACTGGTATTATTATAACATGAATAAAGATCAGATACAAAAAAGACGTGTTATATTGTACATTGCAAAAGAAAAGTAAAAGTGGTATAATAAGTCAAACTCCTTCCTGATGGTTGTGATGCAGTGATTTTTTATAGGAAATGAAAGTCTGTACATCCCGCTTGTCGGCGTCGGACAGAGACTGAAAATCTGCAATTAATTGTGCCAAGGTGTAATTTACAGCGCTGGAATCCGACTTATTATTAGCGGGCTTTATCAGCAGATCCACCGGGATATCGTAAAGGTCGGCTATATCTGAGAGAATTTCTACGCTGGGAATTCTGCGTCCGTTTTCGTAATTGCAGTATGACTGACGCTGAATGTTCAGAATATCGCCCAGGTATTCCTGCGTGTATCCGTGTGCTTCACGGAAAAAGCGCAGGTTGTGAGCCAGTACTTCCAGATCCATAGTCCACCTCCTTAATTTTACGTTATTATAGCAAAGTGCCTTTGGAAAACGGATAGCGGGCAACAAAATGAATACCTACAAAGAAAAAATGAGAAAAATAGCAACGTTTTGTTGCTATCATGGCGCAAAGTGAGTAAGATTATAGATAAGGAGAGAAGGAGCACCGGGAGATATGATAAATCTGATGAATCGGTTTTTAAAATGGCAGGGGAGCAGGTACGGGATTTTGCGCATGATGGGAAGAGGAGGAATGGAACTGGTGAAGCTATATGCCTGCGGACTGGAAAAGGAGACGAAGTACTGTACAGGCGAGGAAGAAATTATGATGAAGGCCAAGGAGAAAATCCGGGAAAAAATAATGACAGAAATGAAAGCCCTTTAGTTGCAAAAAGGGTTTTTTTAGTGCTATAATCATAACGTTGACAGACGATATACCAAGAGGAAAGAGGAGGTAACTATGGCTAAAGTATATGTTTTTTTTGCGGATGGATTTGAAGAAGTGGAAGCTCTGACGACAGTGGATCTGCTCAGAAGAGCCAATGTGGAAGTGGTAATGACCTCAATTATGGGAAAGAATACAGTAACCGGCGCTCAGGGGATCACAGTTTGTACAGATAAAATCTTTGAGGAGATTGATCCTTCCGATGCGGATATGCTGATTCTTCCGGGCGGTCAGCCGGGAACAACAAATTTAAGCCAGTATAAACCGCTGACAGATTTACTCACTGAGTGGAATGCCAAAGGGAAAAAGATGGCGGCAATCTGCGCGGCACCGACTGTGTTCGGCGGGCTGGGACTTTTAAATGGAAGAAAAGCAACCTGCTATCCGGGATGCGAATCCGGGCTGACGGGAGCGCAGACTTCCACAGACCGCGTGGTAACAGATGGCAATATCACCACCAGCAGAGGCGTCGGTACCGCCATTTCCTTCGGATTGGAACTGGTATCGATTCTGGTGGATAAAAAGACAGCAGATGAACTGAAAGAAGCGATCGTATACGGGCACTGATGGGAAAGTGATGGGCACTTGAGCAGCCGGGAAGCAGAAATTCAGCCTGTGGCTGGAAGAAATGCAAAAAGTACTGGAAATTATCTCAGAGTTATGCTATACTACGAAAATGGCTGTAAGTATGGAAAAGTGTGAAAGTATGCAAATATTTTTCATATTATATAGAACGAGGAGGAAATCAGTAAAATGAGCGTACAGGTTGAAAATCTGGAAAAGAACATGGCGAAGCTCACGATCGAAGTGGCGGCCGAAGAACTGGAAAAGGCAATTCAGGGTGCATATCTGAAACAGAAAAATCAGATCAATATGCCAGGTTTCCGTAAAGGAAAAGCACCGCGCAAGATGATAGAAAAGATGTATGGAGCCGGTATCTTCTATGAAGATGCTGCCAATGCGCTGATTCCGGAAGCGTATGCCAAAGCATCTGAGGAAAGCGGACTGGAAATCGTTTCACAGCCTTCCATCGATGTGGTACAGCTGGAAAGCGGAAAGCCTTTTATCTTTACCGCTGAAGTGGCAGTGAAACCGGAAGTTACGCTGGGCGAATACAAAGGACTGGAGGTTCCGGCCGGCGATTTGGAGGTGACCGACGAGGATATCGAAGCGGAGCTGAAAAGAGAGCAGGAAAGAAATTCCCGTATCGTGGATGTGGATGACAGAGCGGTAGAAAGCGGCGATACGATTCGTCTTGACTTTGAAGGTTTCGTAGATGGGGAAGCCTTTGCAGGCGGAAAAGGAAACGATTATCCGCTGGCGATCGGCTCCAATTCCTTTATTCCCGGTTTTGAGGATCAGCTGATCGGTGCAAAAATCGGAGAAGATGTGGAAGTAAACGTGACTTTCCCGGAAGATTATCAGGCAGAGGAACTGGCGGGAAAACCGGCGGTGTTCAAATGCAAAGTAAATAAAATCGAGATGAAAGAGCTTCCGGCTCTGGATGACGATTTTGCCAAAGACGTATCTGAATTTGATACTTTGGAAGAATATAAAGCGGACATCAAAGCGAATCTGGAGAAAAAGAAAGCGGAAGATGCAAAACGCGCCAAAGAAGACGCAGTAGTTGAGAAGGCCGCTGAAAATGCGCAGATGGAGATACCGGATGCGATGATCGATACTCAGGTTGAGCAGATGGTAAATGATTTTGCCAGAAGAATGCAGGCTCAGGGTCTGAGCATGGAGCAGTATGTACAGATCACCGGCACAACGCCGCAGATGATGAAGGATCAGATGAAGCCGCAGGCAGTGAAACGGATCCAGAGCAGACTGGTGCTGGAGAAGATTGCCGAGGTGGAAAACATTCAGATTTCTGATGAAAAGCTGGATGAAGAGATCGCAAAAATGGCAGAGATGTACAAGATGGAAGCGGACAAACTCAAAGAGATGATGGGCGACTATGAAAAAGAGCAGATGAAGAAGGATATTGCTGTACAGGAAGCAGTGACTTTGATTGCTGATGCGGCAAAAGAGGTTTAATATCCTTCGCAGGTAAGGAGCGATTGATTATGAGTTTAGTACCTTATGTGATAGAGCAGACAAGCCGCGGAGAACGCAGTTATGACATTTACTCCCGTTTGTTGAAAGACAGGATCATTTTCCTGGGGGAGGAAGTCAACGATGTGTCGGCCAGTCTGATTGTGGCGCAGCTGCTGTTTCTGGAGTCCGAGGATCCGGGCAAGGATATTCAGCTGTATATCAACAGCCCGGGCGGATCTGTTACGGCGGGGATGGCCATCTATGATACCATGCAGTATGTAAAGAGCGATGTTTCTACCATTTGTATTGGTATGGCGGCCAGCATGGGAGCCTTCCTCCTGGCTGGCGGCGCAAAAGGAAAACGGTTCGCCCTTCCCAATGCGGAGATCATGATTCACCAGCCGTCAGGCGGCGCGCGGGGACAGGCGACAGAGATTAACATCGTAGCGGAACAGATTTTAAAGACACGCAGCAAACTGAATACGATTCTTGCTCAGAACACCGGACAGCCTCTGGAAGTGATTGAGGCGGATACAGAGAGAGATCATTATATGTCAGCGGAAGAAGCAAAGGCATACGGACTGATCGACGGCGTTATTACCAGCAGATAGAAGTTTTTGTAAGACTCCTGCCTGGAAAGGCGGGGGTCTTATGTGGCGTTTGCGCAAACACTTATTTTGGAAAGGAAAGAAGTAAATCATATGGCAGTAAAAGGGGAAAATAAGATCAGATGCTCCTTCTGCGGAAAGACGGAAGATCAGGTTCGCAAGCTGATCGCCGGGCCGGACGGTGCATTTATCTGTGACGAGTGCATTGAAATCTGTGCGGAAATCATGGATGAAGAGCTGGATCATGCGACAGTGGAAGAGATTGACGGGATCAATCTGTTGAAGCCCAAGGAAATTAAAGAGATTTTGGACGAGTATGTCATTGGACAGGAGCAGGCGAAAAAAGTACTGTCGGTGGCGGTATATAATCATTATAAACGGGTATTGTCGGAACGGACTTCCGACGTGGAACTTCAAAAGAGTAATATCTTGATGCTGGGGCCCACCGGTTCTGGAAAAACACTGCTGGCGCAGACGCTGGCGAGAATTCTGAACGTGCCCTTTGCCATTGCCGATGCAACTACGCTGACGGAAGCCGGCTATGTAGGTGAAGACGTGGAAAATATCCTGCTGAAAATCATCCAGGCGGCTGAGTATGATATTGAACGTGCCCAGCACGGCATTATCTATATTGATGAGATCGACAAGATTACCAGAAAATCGGAAAACGCATCGATCACCAGAGATGTTTCCGGAGAAGGCGTGCAGCAGGCTCTGCTGAAAATTCTGGAAGGCACGGTTGCCAGTGTTCCGCCTCAGGGGGGAAGAAAGCATCCCCACCAGGAGTTCATCCAGATCGATACCACGAATATCCTGTTTATCTGCGGCGGCGCCTTTGAGGGTCTGGACAAGATTATCGAAGCGCGTCAGGATACCAAGACCATAGGATTCAATTCCGTTCTGGCGGATGAGAAAAAACAGAGTGTGGGAGAAATCCTGAAACAGGTCATGCCCCAGGACTTTATCAAATTCGGTCTGATACCGGAGTTTATCGGCCGTGTGCCGGTGGTAGTGACACTGAACGGATTGGATGAAGCGGCTCTGGTGCGTATTTTGAAAGAGCCGAAGAATTCTCTGATCAGACAGTATCATAAATTGTTTGAACTGGACGGCGTGGAACTGGAGTTTGACGAGGCCGCGCTGACGCGGATGGCACAAAAAGCCATGGAACGCAAGACGGGAGCCAGAGGACTGCGATCCATCATGGAAGATACGGTGATGGATCTGATGTTTGAAATTCCATCAGACAACACCATACGGAAATGTATTGTTACGAAAGATGCGGTGGACGGGAAGGGAGAACCGGTGATTACACGGGGAGAACCTGCCCCCGTTCCGAAAAAAACGTCGCGGAAACGCAGAGGAACCTCTGTGACGGCGTAAAAGGAAGAGGAGCATATGAACGAACTGATAAGTGTACTGCCTGCCATTGCCCTGCGGGGAACGACGATTCTGCCGGATATGATTGTGCACTTTGATATCAGCAGAGATAAGTCGGTCAAGGCAGTAGAAGAAGCGATGCTGCGGGAACAGACGGTCTTTCTGGTGACCCAGAGAGATCCCATGGTGGAAGAACCCGGGATTTCTGATCTTTATAAAGTAGGAACCATCGCAAAAATCAAACAGGTGGTCAAAATGCCCAAACACATCCTGAGAATTCTTGTGGAGGGGCTGGAGCGTGCGGAGCTGCTGAGCCTGCTGAAGGAAGATACTTATCTGGAAGCGGAGACGGCACGGTATGAAAAAACGGAAGAACTGTCTGTCTCCCCCAATGCCCGGGAGGCCATGCTGCGCAACATGAAGGAACTGTTTCTGACTTTCTGCCAGGAAAATCAGAAGGTCAGCGGAGAACTGGCCACACAGATTCTGGAGATGGATGATCTGGAGAAAATGGTGGATCAGATCGTGATCAATCTTCCGCTGCCCTATGAGCAGCGCCAGAAACTGCTGGAAGCCGTGACTGTCTCCGAGCGATATGAGCTGCTGGGGATCATGATGGCCAATGAAATCGAGATCATGCAGATCCGCAGCGAGATTCAGGGAAAGATCAAAGAGAGAATTGACAAGAATCAGCGGGAATATATTCTGCGGGAGCAGCTGAAGCTGATCCGGGAAGAACTGGGGGAAGACGGCACACTGAACGATGCGGATCGGTTTCAGGAAAAAGCTGGAAAACTGAAGGCTTCCAAAGAAGTAAAGGAAAAAATTCTGGAAGAAATCAAGCGGTTTCGCAGTGTGGGCAGCAATTCTTCAGAGAGCGCCGTGGTGCGCGGGTATATTGAGACGCTGCTGGCCATGCCCTGGGATAAAATGTCTCGGGATAATCAGAATATAGAGAAGGCGAAAGAAATCCTCCAGGCGGATCATTACGGTCTGGAAAAAGTGAAAGAAAGGATCCTGGAATTTCTGGCGGTCCGCGCGCTGACCAGAAAAGGAGAAAGTCCGATCCTGTGTCTGATCGGACCGCCGGGTACCGGAAAGACTTCCATTGCCCGGTCGGTGGCCAGGGCATTGAATAAAAAATATGTTCGGATCTGTCTGGGCGGCGTGCGGGATGAAGCGGAAATCCGGGGACATCGCAGAACTTATGTGGGAGCCATGCCAGGACGGATCGCCAGCGGATTAAAGCAGGCCGGAGTGAAAAACCCGCTGATGCTGCTGGATGAAATTGATAAAGTCAGCAGCGATTATAAAGGGGACACTTCCTCGGCGCTGCTGGAGGTGCTGGATTCTGAGCAGAATAATAAATTTACGGATCATTATATCGAGATCCCGCTGGATTTGTCGGAAGTCCTGTTTATCGCCACGGCAAACGATGTGCAGACGATTCCCCGGCCGCTGCTGGACCGTATGGAGATCATCGAGATTACCAGTTATACGGAGAATGAAAAATATCACATTGCCAGGGAACATCTGATTCCCAAGCAGATGAAAGCCCACGGGCTGAAAGAAGACCAGCTGACCATCAGCAAAGAGGCGCTGGAGGAAATCATCAGCGGCTATACCAAGGAAGCCGGCGTAAGAAGCCTGGAGCGCAGGATCGGCGAAATCTGCAGGAAAACGGCGCGGAAAGTGCTGGAGGAGGGGCAGGAGCATATTGCTGTGGGACTGTCCTGCCTGGAAAGTTTTCTGGGGAAAGAAAAGTATAATATTCAGAAGAAAAATGAAAATGATGAAGTGGGTATCGTGCGCGGACTGGCCTGGACCAGTGTGGGCGGAGATACCCTTCAGATCGAAGTGAATATCATGCCGGGAAAAGGAGATTTCATGCTGACCGGACAGCTGGGGGATGTGATGAAGGAGTCGGCGCAGGCGGGAATCAGTTATATCCGTTCTGTGGCGCCCCAATATGAGATATCCGACGAGTTTTTCCGCGACCATGATATACATATCCATATCCCGGAGGGAGCCGTGCCCAAGGACGGACCCTCGGCCGGAATTACTATGGCTACGGCGATGCTGTCTGCCATAACAGAAAAACCGGTGCGGGCTGACGTGGCCATGACAGGAGAAATTACGCTGCGGGGACGCGTGCTTCCCATCGGCGGCTTGAAGGAGAAATTGCTGGCTGCCAAGATGGCTGGCATCGGGAAAGTGCTGGTTCCGGAAAAGAACCGGCCGGATGTGGAGGAAATCGAAGAAGAAATCAAGGAAGGGCTGCACATTGTCTTTGTTTCCCAGATGAAGGAAGTACTGGAAAACGCCCTGGCCTAGGAGGAATACATGATTATCAGAAACGTATCGCTGGAGACGGTCTGCGGTATTACCAGCAGACTGCCGGAAAACAGACTGCCGGAGATTGCTTTTGCGGGCAAGTCCAATGTGGGGAAATCTTCGTTGATTAACGGGCTGCTGAATCGTAAGTCTCTGGCGCGAACCAGTTCTCAGCCGGGGAAAACCCAGACCATCAATTTCTATAACGTCAATGACGAGTTGTATTTTGTGGATCTTCCGGGATACGGTTATGCGAAAGTATCTGTGGCAGTGAAAGAAAAGTGGGGAAAAATGATCGAGCGGTACCTGAGAAAATCCCAGGTATTAAAAGCAGTATTCCTGCTGATTGATATTCGTCATGAACCTTCCGGGAACGACAGGGCCATGTATGACTGGATCTGTCACAACGGTTTTACGCCGATCATCATTGCCACGAAAGCGGACAAGCTGAAGCGCAGCCAGATTCCCAAACATCTGAAGGTGATCCGCCAGACGCTGGGAGCGGGAGCGGATGTGACGATACTGCCCTTTTCGGCACAGACGAAACAGGGCCGGGAGGAAATCTGGGATGTGATCGGACAGAATATACAGCAGGAAGATGAATGACATAAGAGCAGGGGACTTGCCGGGCAAGGACCCTGTTTGGCGTGTAGGGGGATTTATGGAAACGAAGAAAAATAGGTTGACGCATCCTGCGGTGGTATGTGCGCTGGCACTGCTGTGTACCTTTCTGTGGGGCAGCGCTTTTCCCAGCGTGAAGGTGGGATATGAGCTGTTTTCCATCGCGGGAGGAGATACGGGAAGTCAGATTCTTTTTGCCGGGTATCGTTTTACGCTGGCGGGCGTGCTGACCTGGATCATCAGTACGGTCACGTCGCATCGTCCGGCGCTTCCGAAAAGAGAGATTCGCAGCCGGGTCGTATTGCTGGGCCTGATCCAGACCACCATGCAGTATCTGTTTTTTTATATCGGCCTGTCCAATACCACAGGAGTGAAGGGATCCATTATCACGGCATCCAACTCCTTTTTCTCCATCCTGCTGGCTCATTTTATGATTCGGGGCGAGAAGATGACTCTGCGCAAAGGGATCGGATGTCTGCTGGGTTTTGCCGGCGTGGTGGTGATTAATTTCAGTTCTTCCGGTTTTGGCGGCGGCTTTTCTCTGACTGGGGAAGGATTTATGCTGATTTCCTGCTTTGCCTACGGTCTGGCGGCTGTCTATGTGAAAACATTTGCCCATAAAGATAATCCTTTTACTATCACGGCTTATCAGCTGCTGATCGGCGGGGTGCTGCTGATCCTGATGGGCCTGCTGATGGGCGGAGAAGTTCACGGTTTTACGGTAAAAAGCAGTCTCCTGCTGTTTTATATGGCGGTGATTTCCAGCGTGGCCTTTTCGCTCTGGACACTGCTTCTTAAGTATAATCCGGTGGGCACCGTTTCCATTTACGGATTTACCAACCCGGTCTTCGGTGTGATCCTGTCGGCGCTGTTTCTGGGAGAGCAGGCGTTTACCCTGCAGAATCTGGGCGCGCTGATACTGGTCAGCCTGGGGATCATCGTGGTGAACCGAGTAAGCGGTTCAGCTTCGGGAAAACCGAAAAGGGCAATAAGTGAAAAGGACGGATGATATATGGGGATTATTAAAGCGACGAAACTGGTATATGAATATTTGAAATATAATGAAGCCGGTGAGGCGCAGGAGAAAAACCGTGCCATCGATGAGCTCAGTCTGGAAATTGAACCGGGACAGTTTATCGCCGTGCTCGGCCATAACGGTTCGGGAAAGTCCACTTTTGCCAAACATATCAACGGCCTTCTGGTTCCGACAGAAGGGACGCTGTGGGTGGATTCCATGGACACATCCAAAGAAGGCGAATTGTGGAAAATCCGCCAGAAAGCCGGCATGGTCTTTCAGAATCCTGATAACCAGATCATCGGTTCCGTGGTGGAAGAGGATGTGGGATTCGGCCCGGAAAATCTAGGAGTTAAAACGGACGACATCTGGAAACGGGTAGACGACAGTCTGGAGGCGGTGGGAATGACTGCGTACCGGAAGCATTCTCCCAACAAGCTGTCCGGCGGACAGAAGCAGCGGGTAGCCATCGCCGGCGTTGTGGCCATGAAGCCAAGGTGCATCGTGCTGGATGAACCCACGGCCATGCTGGATCCCAACGGGCGGAAAGAAGTGCTGAAAACGGTGCGGGAACTGAATCAGCAGGAGAAGGTGACCGTTATCCTCATCACCCACTACATGGAAGAGGTGGTGTTTGCTGATCATGTTTATGTGATGGATCAGGGGCATCTGGTGATGGACGGGACGCCCCGGGAGATTTTTTCGCAGGTGGAGAAACTGAAAGAATACCGTCTGGATGTGCCTCAGGTGACGCTGCTGGCTCATGAACTGAAGCAGGCAGGCCTTCCCCTGCCCGATGGAATATTAACGATAGAAGAACTGGTGGATGCGATATGTCAATAAAACTGGAACATGTAACTTATACTTATAATCCGGGAACCGTATACGAGATGCACGCGCTGAAGGATGTCAGTTTTGAAATTCCCCAGGGACAGTTTGTGGGGATTATCGGCCATACCGGCAGCGGAAAATCCACGTTGATCCAGCATCTGAACGGCCTGATCCGGCCCACATCGGGGAAAGTTCTGTTTGAGGGACAGGATGTGTGGGCGGAGGGATATGAGCTGCGGAAGCTGAGATTTCAGGTAGGGCTGGTTTTTCAGTATCCGGAACATCAGCTGTTTGAGTCAGATGTGATGTCCGACGTATGCTTTGGCCCGTCTAACGAGGGGCTGACGCAGGAGGAATGCCGTAAGCGGGCGAAAGAAGCGTTGGACCATGTGGGAATCCCGGAAGAATATTACGATAAATCGCCTTTTGAACTGTCAGGAGGAGAAAAGCGTCGGGTGGCCATCGCCGGAGTGCTGGCCATGAATCCCAAGGTGCTGGTACTGGATGAACCCACAGCCGGACTGGACCCGGAAGGCAGGACGGAGATTCTGGATCAGATTGCCTGGCTCCATAAGACCAGGGGGATCACCATCATTCTGGTTTCCCACAGCATGGAAGATGTGGCCCGGTACGTGCAGCGGATCATTGTCATGAACGAAGGGCAAAAAGCTTTTGACGGAAGCTGCAAGGAGGTATTCTCGCATTATAAGGAACTGGAAAAAATCGGGCTGGCTGCGCCGCAGATTACTTATATCATGCACGCCCTTGCCGAACGCGGACTGAATGTGGATCTGTCAGCCGTCACGGTGGAAGAAGCCCGGGATTCTATTCTGAAAGCCCTTGGAAAGGAAACATCATGCTCAGAGATATTACCATAGGCCAGTACTATCCGGCAGACTCGATTCTGCACAGACTGGACCCGAGAGTAAAATTTATTGCCACACTGGCGTTTATTATCAGCTTGTTTATCAGCAGCACTTGGATCGGCTATCTGGTGTCGACCGTTTTTCTGGCTGCAGTGATCCGGCTTTCGAAAGTCCCTTTTCGTTTTATGGTAAAGGGATTGAAAGCGATCGTCATACTGCTCTTGATTACCCTGTTTTTTAACATGATTTTCACGCCTGGAACGCCGCTGGTTCATTTCTGGATCATCACTATCACGCGGGAAGGGGTGATTACTGCGATACGCATGGGAATCCGGTTGATCTATCTGATCATCGGATCTTCTGTCATGACGCTGACCACCACGCCCAATCAGCTGACGGACGGACTGGAATCGCTGTTGAAGCCCTTGGAGAAAATACGCGTTCCAGTGCATGACATCGCCATGATGATGTCCATTGCCCTTCGCTTTATCCCGATTCTTCTGGAGGAAACGGATAAAATCATGAAGGCTCAGATTGCCAGGGGCGCGGACTTTGAAAGCGGCGGCCTGATGAAAAAGATTAAAAGCATGGTTCCTCTTCTGGTTCCGCTGTTTATCTCGGCTTTTCGCAGGGCCAATGACCTGGCGCTGGCTATGGAAGCCAGATGCTATCATGGCGGCGCCGGCAGAACACAGATGAAACCGCTTCGGTACGAAAGAAGGGATTATCTGGCTTACCTTGTTCTGGCGGTTTACCTGGCGATTGTGATCCTGATGCGGGTCTTCGGGAGGTATTTGATATGAAACGGGTGATGCTGGTGGTAGCATATGACGGCACCAATTACTGCGGATGGCAGATTCAGGCCAACGGCATTACCGTCCAGGAGGAATTGAACCGCTGCCTGTTAAAGCTGCTGAAGGAGCCTATTCAGACTGTGGGAGCCAGCCGGACAGATGCCGGCGTCCATGCCCTGGGGAATGTGGCGGTATTTGATACTGCGGCCAGAATGCCGGCGGAAAAGATTTCCTATGCGTTGAATACTTATCTGCCGGAGGATATCCGTATCCAGTATTCTGCCGAGGTGGCGGCGGATTTTCATCCTCGCTACTGCGAGAGTGAAAAAACTTATGAGTATCGGATTTTGAACCGGCGTTTCCCTTTGCCGACACAAAGGCTGTATACGTATTTTTATCATTATAAGCTGGATGTGGAGAAGATGAGAGAAGGTGCATCTTTTCTCGTTGGCCGCCATGATTTTGCCAGTTTCTGCGGGGCCAATGCCCAGGTAAAATCCACAGTGCGGGAAGTAACCGGGATCGATATTGAAAAGAAGGACGATGTGATAACCATTCAGGTTCGCGGCCGCGGTTTTTTATACAACATGGTGCGCATTATCGCCGGCACTCTGATTGAGATCGGCAATGAACAGTATCCGCCGGAAAAGATGGGGGAGATACTGCGAGCCTGTGACCGGCAGCAGGCCGGACCGACAGCGCCCGCCTGCGGGCTGACGCTGAAGGAAATAAAATTTTTATGAGGACGAAAGGACTGTTCTGGCGAACGGTCCTTTTTTTGATAAGCAGTTCAGCAGTTTTTATGTTCCAGATATTCGATGGCGGCGAAGGAAAGCAGAATCCGCTGGCGTATTCTGTAGTCTTCCAGATCCATTCCTGTCATCTGCCGGATTCGTTCTATACGATACAGCAAAGTGTTGCGGTGAATATGCAAAAGTTCTGCGGTCAGTCCGATATTCCGTTCGTTCTGCAAAAAGATTTTCAACGTCCCGAAATATTCGGTCTGGTGCAGAAGATCGTAATCTCGGAGTCGAAAAACGCCTTTCTCACAGAGCATGTTCAGATTAAGGGAGGCGTCAGCTGTTTTCATCAGATGAATGATGGCGTATTCCCCGTAGGTATACAGGCAGCCGAGCTGGCGGCTGCTCAGGGAAAGGGTAAGCCGGGCCTGACTGTAGTATGTGGCGGTGCGGTAAAATCCATCGAACAGATCACTGATAGCGCCGGCGTTCCCGGTTTCTTTGAGAAAGTGCCGCAGCTTTTGCAGGATTAGTTCCATGGCGTTGGTGTCAGCGACTGGAAAAATGGCAGTCAGAAATCCTTCAAACAAGATTGGTTTTCCGCTCTGAATTCCTTCCAGTTGTCTTCCTAAAGTAGCGATAGTGAGATTGTCGTCGGATCTGATCCGGATCTCTCATGGTGCCGGATAACATATGGCTCAGGAAGTTTTCATAATCCCTCCCACGAGAAGCAAGATAAGACGGATCAGTTTCCATGGCATCTGCCAGTAGTGGAGCCAGGTGATTTACATAGGCCAGATCGCCGGCAGTGATATTTCGAAAATAGGATACGACAAAAAAGTGTCCCAGAATTTTGCCTTGTTTGATAATATTATAGTTGATAAAAGCGTTATTAAAGTATTTCGATTTGAAAAGGACAGCCTGCTGGCTGGATTCCATTTGCTTCAATTCACGGCTTTTGCGCAAAGCATGGATAATATCATAAGAAAGATAACCATTTTTTAATAGGTTTTTCCAGATAGCGCTGATGTCTGCCAGCATCGGCCGGCGGTCAATGGCTAGGACCTTGAAAGTCGAATCGACAATATAGGCGGCATTACCGAAATATTTGGAGCAGAGTTCTACAAGATCCTGCAGGCTGTGTCTTTTGTAGATAGCGTCATACAGTTGTTGCTCCTGATTGATAAAAGTTTCCATGATTTCCAGCAGAAGGTGGAACAGGTGAACCGGATTTTCTTTGGTATGAAGAGTTTATCCAGGATCCTACGCATTTTACATTGACCAAGCTGTTGCCAAGGAAACATAAAAATCTGGCAGGACTTGGAAAACTCTACCTGCGGGAGGTTTATGACGCTGGCTTTTTTTCGGATCTGGCTGCCTTTGCCGATCCGGAGGTGCGGGATGCTCTGCAGGTTCTTATGGACGCAGGCAAAGCCAGCGCTGCCAGGGCGGCTCAGATGGCAGATATTCGTGCTGCTATAGCTGAGGAAGGATTCTCTACATATTGTCAGGGGACTTTTTTTACGCCTTTTGATGCTTTTGCTGACAGCCATCGGGGAATTGTGCGTACCGTAATGGATGCAGTGGAATATCCCGATGAATTGCAGCGTGCAGTGACAAAGATAACGGATATGAATGTGGAACGGTTGGTGAAAATCTATAAATCCAGGGGAGCAAAACGGATTTTTATACCGCTGCACTGCGGTGTGGATGAGTTTATGAGTCCCGATACTTATGAAAAGTTCTATTGGCCGTGTCTGAAACGATGTATTATGACGGTGATTGAAAATGAAATGACGCCGGTTGTTTTCTGTGAAGGAAATTATAATACCAGACTGGAAGTGATTTCTGACGTTCCCAAAGGAAAAGTAGTATATATGTTTGAAAAGGTGGATCTGAAAAAAGCCAAAGCTACTGTAGGAAAAGTGGCGACGATCTGTGGAAGTGTCCCAAATGCTATGCTGGCATTCGGAACGCCGGAACAGGTAACGGAGGAAACGAAACGTCAGCTGGATATTCTGGCGCCGGGAGGAGGATTTATCATGGATTGCTCCTTGATGTTGGATAATGCCCGCCATGAAAATATGCATGCCTGGAAAGAGGCTACACTGAAGTATGGCGGATATTGATTGTATAAAAATAAATTGAAAAATGATTTTGAATTGAAAACCTTGTTGGAATAAAGGTGTTATTTCCAACAAGGTTTTTTGATGAAATTCGTTACCGGTAACGAAAACAAAGGAGAAAAGCACAGATTTTTTTGGTGAATGAACATATATCAGAAAAAGAGCCTGCCTTCTATAATATAAATCAGTTTAGTACTGTAAAAGGAGGCAAAATATGATTACTGCAAGAGAAAATATTCTGATGGCGTATCATCACGAAGAGCCATATTGGGTGCCGTCCCAGTATCTGGATCAAAATACCTGTGTGTATACCGCATCCCGGGAAGGGGCGCATGGATACGGCTGCGGACAGGTGGATTGTTTTGGCGTGACCTGGGATTTCATGCCGGGTATGGAAGGGCAGATGGTTACGCCGGGGACGAAACGTATAGAAGATCTGACACAGTGGCGGGATGTGCTGCAAATGCCAAACCCGGAGGAGTGGGACTGGGAAGGCGGCGCGGCCCGTGATACGGCCAAATGGGACAGAGAAAATAAAATCAGTTCTGTCATAGTGATCAATGGTTTGTTTGAACAGCTTCACACGCTGACGGGTTTTGAAGACGCTCTTTGCTATCTTTTGACAGAAAGAGAGGCGGTGGAGGATTTTCTGGATGAACTGACCAAATTAAGAATTCGGCAGATTCAGCTGATAAAGAAACATTATCGGCCGGATAAAATTACCTTTCATGATGATTACGGCGAAGCGCGCAATATGTTCATGAACATAGAAACCTGGAGGGAGATTTTTAAGCCGCGTCTGAGAAAAATTGTGGATGCCGTTCATGGCGAAGGCATGCTGTATGAACACCATTCCTGCGGTTATATTGCGCCTTTAATTGAAGATTTCATCGATTTGAAATTTGACGCTTTAAATCCGCTGCAGATCAGCAATAAACCTTATGAGCTGAAGAAAAAATACAGGAAAGATCTTTGCTTTGTAGGAGGATTCGATAATCAGGGAGTGTTGGACCGTCCGGGAGTAACCTATGAGGAGCGGACAGAGGAAATACGCAAGACAGTCGAACTTATGGCGCCCGGAGGAAGCTGGATTGCCCATCCGGTTATGCTGGATCAGACCATAGGACTGGCCCTGGCGGACGTACTCTACGAGTATAATCAGCCATTGTGGGATAAAGTGGGCTATGTTGCTCCGCCAAAGCCGCAGCAGGCTGGAACTGGTGTGTATACAGCCGGACATGAGAAATAAACGGTGAGATGGAGGGGATTGTTTTGACGGACAATATCATTATGGTGCTCGTGCTGGCAGCGCTGACGGCAACCGTAGTCTGGGGAATTGCCGTTAAAAACTGTAATATCGGCCTGATCGGAATGGCTTTTGCGTTTATAATCGGCTCCTGGGCAGGCGGAGCGGATACGTATGAGATTATCAGTTACTGGCCCACCAGCATCATGTTTATTTTGATTGTCACCAGCTGGTTTTTCGGATACGCATCTTTAAACGGAACTTTGGCCGGTGTTGCGGACAGGATCGTCTATGCGACCAGAAAGGTTCCCTGGTTTTCGCCGATTTCTGTCTTTTTGACCAGTTTTATTATCTCGGGCCTGGGGATTGGCGTATGGGGGATTGTCTTCGTGGCTCCCATCGGTTTTGTGATAGCAAAACGGGGAGACTTTAATCCGCTGCTTGTGGTGATTGCGACGAATGTGGGAGCTTTGGCTACGGGAGGATTGCAGTGGGTGGCGGGAGGCCCTACCAATGCGGGACTTTTGATGGCCGCCGGCTGGGAAACAAAAGAGGCGTCAAAACTGGCGGTTCAATTTGGCTATGCGTCCATCGTGCCCTGCATAATTGCCTATCTGGTCTGTTATTTTTTGCTGAGAGGGTATAAGGCAAAGCTGGTGGAGATGGAAGCGCCGAAGCCTTTTACCACTGTGCAGAAAAAGACGCTGGCAGTGCTTCTGGCAGTCATGCTGGCCAATATGCTTCCTTTGATCCTGTATTTCTTATGGCCCTGCGATGTTACGGTTTTTCTGAAAGATCACTGCAATATACAGTTTTGGTCCATCGTGGGAGCGATTGCCTGCATGGTGCTGAAACTGGGGGATGAGAAGGAAATTATAGAGAAAAAAATTCCCTGGAACGCGGTAATCCTGATCTGCGGCGTATCTATGCTGATTCAGGTGGCGGTGCAGCATGGGCTTTCTGACGTGATCGGCAGCTGGATTAACTTGAATTTCCCCACTTGGATGATTCCGGCGGCATTCGCTTTGTTCGGAGGGCTTTTAAGCTTTTTCTGCAGCGCCATGTCAGTGGTTTATCCTTTGATGCTGCCTATGATTTATGGAATGATCGCCAATGGAAGTGAAGTCAGCGCCCTTGCCTGTGTGACAGCGCTGATCCTTACGGCATGCTATACAGGGATGTGCCCCTTCTCTCAGAACGGCGCGCTGATGCTGGCGTCTGCCGATGCGGAAACAAAAAACTATCTATTTTATCGAATGATCCTCTGGTCTGTGGTGCTGCTGGCGGTGAGCGTTGTTTACGGACTTCTGGGCGGCTATAACGAATGGGGATAGAATAACGGGAGGAATCCATATATGAAAAAATTATCGACTTTAGTAAAATGGTCATTTGTCTTGCCTACTCTGGGGCAGAATCTGTTTATCTATCTGGAACTCTATTATATGTCTTACTTTTTGACAGATATTTGTCAGTTCCCTTTGAACACGGTCACATTCATTCTGACCAGTACGGCGGCGGTGGATCTGGTCTGGGTGTTTGTCACAGGAATTGTATTGGAAAAATGTGATTTTAAGAAGATGGGAAAATACCGCGCCTGGTATGTGATAGGATCGCCGATTATCATCCTGTTTTTTACGCTGATGTTCACAGATTTTGGTAATTCCGCGGCGGCCATGGCGGTTGTGGTTGTGGCTTTTTGCATCAAAACGCTGTTTCAGGATATCCAGTCTGCCGCAGTTACGGCACAGCTTTCTCAGATCTCTGATTCCCAGCAGGAGAGGACGACGCTTTCAGTAACGAGAAATATAGGAAGTGTTGCAGGACAGCTTCTGTTCTCGTTTGTCGGTGTTGCCACCATTACATTTTTCGGAAATGTATTTCATATCACGGCGCTGGGATATACGGCGGCGGCCATTATCTTTACAATCGTAAATGGGATCTGTCATATTGCGCTTTACTATATCACCAAAGACGTGCCGGTGGCAAAAACGGAAGAGAAAAAAGAAAAACTGTCTGTAGGGCGTATGTTTAAAATATTTGCGGAGAATCCTCCGCTTCTGATCTTATCTTTTGGTGATTTGCTTCGTTATACGGCTTATTTTCTGATATCATCTACGGCAGCCTATTATTTTGCCGCGGTGTTAAAGGATTCTGCCTCTATGTCCATTTATCTTACGGCTCAGACTTGCATGGGCGTGGTGGCGGCCCTGGTGGTGGAATTTATGATCCGGGCTATGGGGAAGAAAACCACATACGTATTATCCTGTCTCATGTATGGCGGCACAGCGGTACTTATGTATTTCTTTGGAGGTGAAGGAGCTACTGTTATTTTCATTGTTGTAATGTCTATCGGCTCTTTCTTTAATAACTGTATCCGTGCCACAGTAACGGCTATGACGGCCGATACGGTTATCTATTCCATGTGGAAAAGCAATACCAATGCCCGTGGCTTTATCATGAGTATGACGAACATCCCGATTAAATTCGGCTCTATGATAAAGAGTGTGATTCTTCCTGTGGGATTAAGTATTATCGGTTATCAGGCCGGAGTTGAAGCGACGCCGGAAGTTGCGCAGGGTATTGCGGTGATTATGTGTCTGGTAGCCGGAGGCAGTGTGGTTATCTCAGGACTGATTAATTTGTTTTTCTACAATCTTACGGAAAAGCGTGTGGATGAAATGACCCAGGAAATCAATGAAAGGATGTAACAGAAAGGGGAGGATACTATGAAGCTGACAGAGCGCGACTGTACATTGCTGGCCTTGGAACATAAAGACACGCCATGGGTTCCGGCAACAGATACGGGACAGGACAGCTGTATACCTACTGTGTTGGAAGAAGGGGCCAGGGGTTATGGTATAACGACGGACTGGTTTGGCGTCAAATATCTGCTGCGGCCGGATCAGCCGGGCCCGATGCCGGTGGAGAGCGAGCCGAAAATCGAAGATATAGAGGACTGGAAAGATGTGGTGACTTTTCCCAATCTGGACGAGTATGACTGGGAAGGCTGTGCGGCACGGGATACGGCTAAGTGGGATCGGGAGAATAAGGTTTCCAATATTATTCTTATCAACGGTATGTTCGAAAGCCTTCATATGTTCTGCGGTTTCGAAAATGCGTTGTGTAATATTATCACCAGTGAAGAGGCCTGTTATGATTTTATGGGTGCTATGGCTGATTATAAAATAGAAGTCATTCGCCGTGTAAAAAAATATTACAATGCGGATAAAATTCAGTTCCATGATGATTATGCCAATAACGACGCTCTGTTCATGGATATCGCGCGGTGGCGCCGGTTGATAAAACCCCACTTGAAAAGGGTGGTGGACGCCACACATGAGTGCGGTATGTACTATGAGCATCATTCTTGTGGAAAGATCCACGATCTTGTGGGAGAGCTGACAGAACTGGGAGTTGATGCGTTAAACCCGGTACAGATCCAGAATAATCCGAAAAAGCTGAAGGATATGTATGGGGACATCCTCACATTGTCCGGCGGTTTTGACAACCAGGGCTGTCTTGACAGACCGGATGCTACCAGACAGGAAATCGAGGATTCTCTGAGAAATACGCTGGAAGTCATGGCGCCGGGAGGGAAATGGATTGCCAGAGTGAGTTTTTTGGATAAGGCCAAAGACCAGATATGGCTGGATGTGCTGGATGAATATAACCGGCCTTTAAAGGAGAAGTACGGGGTGAAGTGGACGCGGCATCAGGCTACTGGAAAAGATCTTTACGATCTTTCTCAGAGGACGGGCTCCACCAGGAGAACAGAGCAGAGTATTTAATGAGATCGGTGTTTTGTGCGAAAAGTTGTGCAAAACACCGATAATATGATATGATATAATTCATTGACTGGCGTTAAGGGGAGACTGTATGAGACTGAATATGTGGATGATTGCAAATTGTCTGGCGGTATTGGAACCAGAGCTTTACCTGAAAGAGTTTGAACCGGCTGTGATCAAAGGCGTGCGATTTTATTCTGCGGATGGATATGCGTATGTTTGCCAGAGAGGGGATAAAGTTATGTGTTCCTTTGAAGAGGAGTACTTTCTTTTGTCAGGACTTTCCCTGGAAGTGGCCTGCGGTTTGATTCAGGATGTTTTCGATGTGTTTGATGCGTGGGAGAGTAAGGTAACGCGTTGGATGCAGCACATGGAATACCAAAAGATTGTGGATTCCTGCCATGCCTTTTTGCGAAATCCGCTGGTTTTGCTGGACGCCAATTACAAAGCGATGGCTTTAAGCGGGCAATACGGCCCGGAAGATGTGGATGGAGAGTGGAAATATCTAAAAGAAAACGGTTTCAGTTCTATTAAAGTAGTGAAAGAACTGCGTGGAAGAAGTGCGGACAGCAATCTGCAGCGCATACGTCACCCGGATGCGGTGCTGCGCATAAAACTGGATGCATTCGGTTACGTGAACGTTTCTCAGAACATTTATTATGAAAATATTCTTTGCGGACGGTTTGTGATCATGGAGCGTTCCAGAGCAGTCAACTGCGGGGATATTACCCTGATAAAAATGTTGGCAGAGTGGCTGGCGCCGTATATGAACAAGCTGAATTTTAATAACCGGTATACCGGTGGAAGCAGCGTGTTTTATCATCTTCTGAAGGGGAGAGAGACCGATCCTAAGATCCTGGAAATGGAACTTTGCTATTACGGGTGGGAAGCAGATGACGAATACAAACTGCTGATGCTTTTCTATCGCGACAAAAAGGCGGACGGAATGTTATTGCGCCTGCTGCGAAGCGCTCTGCTGCAGACGGTGCCGGCCTGTGTGACGGAAATATTTGACAACCGAATTGTTGTTATTATGAATCAGTCCAGACAGAATGTGGATTATCTGACTGACAAAATAAAAGATATTGTAATGCACAATGACGCCTGCTGTTATGCCGGCCTGGAAGCGCCGGGGATTCTGTCGCTGAATAAATTATATCATCAGTTATCACAAATGGACGGACTGCTGATGTGCGATAAAACACAGAGAGCTCTTTTTGAGTTCCAGGAATGTGCAGTAGCCTATATCCTGCGGGAAGCAGATCTCCAACGGAAAATCTGCGCCATGTATCCGCCGATTCGTCAATGTTGGCTGAAAGGGGATGATAAAGAGGCGCTGGAGGCGATGCGTGTGTATCTGCTGAATAACCAGTCCATTGCGGAGACGGCAAAACAGCTGTATTTGCACAGGAATACACTGGTCTACCGTCTGCAGAAAATAAGAGCAAAACTGAAATTGGATCTGCAGGATCCGCAGAAAAGGCTGTATTACAGCGTGAGTTTTGAAATGATACGCGTTTATGGAGAGGAACTGAATATACCGTAAAAAGAACGGAAAAAAGGAAAAAACTGTTGACACGCGTGGCCGCGTATAATATAATTATTCAATGTGACAAAGTGCGTAAACGCCCGATCCAATGCCCCGGTAGAGGTGTTTTACAAATAGAAATTCACAGATGGTATTGTATGAAAATTGGTTAACAGGAGGGAAATCCATGAACACTTATATGGCTAATCCGGCTAAGATTGAAAGAAAATGGTATGTTGTGGATGCAGAAGGCTGCACGCTGGGCCGTCTGGCATCAGAAGTGGCAAAGGTTTTAAGAGGTAAAAACAAACCGGTATTCACACCTCATATTGACACAGGCGATTATGTAATCGTTGTAAATGCAGATAAGATCAATGTAACAGGAAAGAAACTTGACCAGAAAATTTACTATCGTCATTCCGAGTATGTTGGCGGTATGAAAGAAACCACTCTGCGTGAAATGTTAGCGAAAAAACCGGAGCGAGTAATCGAGCTGGCAGTAAAGGGTATGCTTCCGAAGGGACCCCTTGGAAGACAGATGATCACCAAGCTTCACGTATATGCAGGACCTGAGCATAAACACGAAGCTCAGAAACCAGAAAAGTTAACATTTTAATAGGAGGTAAGAAACATTGGCTAATGCAAGATATTACGGAACAGGCAGAAGAAAAAAATCAATCGCAAGAGTTTATTTAGTACCGGGAACGGGAAAAATCACTATCAATAAAAGAGATATCGATGAGTACTTAGGACTGGAGACTCTGAAGGTTATCGTTCGTCAGCCTCTGGCAGCGACAGAAACCCAGGATAAATTTGACGTTCTGGTAAATGTTCGCGGAGGCGGATATACAGGACAGGCAGGCGCCATCCGTCATGGTATCGCAAGAGCTCTGCTTCATGCAGATGCTGATTTCAGACCGGTTCTGAAAAAAGCAGGTTACCTGACTCGTGACCCGAGAATGAAAGAGCGTAAGAAATACGGCCTCAAGGCTGCC
>DSTFC04002__coassemble_566_pt1 | contig 72865 bp, 70 predicted proteins | sample DSTFC04002__metabat2_high_PE_045 | metagenome-assembled genome bin DSTFC04002
TTAAGTTTAAAGGGTCTCCGGCTCTTCTAATTCGTTAAAGTGTCGAAAACGGGATTATATAGTATTCTCATATAAAATGCAAGTACTTTTTTTATTTTTTTTAAAATTTCTGCAGATTTATCTCTGACCTCTCTCACACTCTTTTATATCGTACACAGAGCGATCAGCACCGGCATGGTAACCAGGGAAAAAATGGTCGTAACTGCAAACAGTTCCGCCCCGTATATCTCATCCTTTCCGTAACGCAGGGCAAACATGATGACAGACGCTCCCACCGGGCATCCCGTTGCCAGCACGATGATCACCTGGATGATCGCAGGGCAGGGAAACAGGCTCATGGCCAGCATGGCCATTACAGGAATCGCCAGAAGTTTTAAAAAAGATACCACGTAAATTCTCCTGCGTCTCATGGCTCCCAGAAAATCCGACTGCATCACGGAAATACCCGCCACAATCATGGCAAGAGGCGTATTCAGATCCGCCACATAGGCAATCGTCGTCCCAAACACTTCCGGATAGGTGATTTTCATACAGAAGCTGAAAATCCCGATGACAATCGCATAAATCGTCGGACATTTTAATATGGAAACGATCTGTTTTTTATCCATCCGCTCCGACATACAGACAACACCGTGTGTCCAGAGGAGAATGTTGAACATGGCAATATAACTGGTCATATACAGAACGCCTTCGTCTCCGTACAGCGCCTGCACCAGCGGGACTCCAATGAAGCCACAGTTGGTATAGACCAGAGAAAACCGTTCAATATTATAACTGATCTTTCTTTTAGAAATCAGTACCTGCGCAGCAGCGATAGCCGCCACGAAAGAGACCCCCGACATCCCGAATGCCCACAGCAGATTGTGGAACAGCTCTTCGCTGTAGGTAATCTGGCAGGCGTCCAGAATCAGCGCCGGCGACACAAAAGTAAGGATAAAATTGGAAATGGATTTCCCCTCGCCGGCTGACAGAATATCTTTTTTATAGCAAAACGCCCCAATGATCAGCAGAAAAAACGAAACAATAATCTGTTTAATGACAATGATAACCAGCATGATTTCTCCCCCGCAGAAAGTTCTGTATTCTATCATACTACGAATACCGGTTTTTGCAAGAAAGAACCTGCCATATAAAAAGATTTTTCCATTTTACAACAGTTTTCATCAGTGCTATAATAGTTCCAATACAATTTGACAAGGAGAACATGCTATGCGCGCTATGAATCTGACCCTGCTGACGGATCTGTACGAACTGACCATGATGCAGGGTTATTTTAAAAATCCAACGGACCAGGTCGTGGTCTTTGACATGTTTTACCGCCGCAATCCCTGCGATGGCGGTTACGCTGTCATGGCCGGACTGGAGCAGGTAATCGAGTACATCCGGGATCTTCATTTCGCTCCCGATGATATCGAATATCTGAAGAGCCTGAATATGTTTGACCGGGATTTTCTGGAATATCTGCGGGGATTTCATTTCACCGGCGATGTCTACGCCATTCCAGAAGGAACCGTGGTCTTCCCCAGGGAACCGCTGCTGAAAGTCGTAGCTCCCGTCATGGAAGCTCAGCTGCTGGAGACCGCCATCTTAAACATCATCAACCACCAGAGCCTGATCGCCACCAAGGCGGCCCGGGTCGTTTACGCCGCCCAGGGCGACGGCGTCATGGAATTCGGTCTGCGCCGCGCCCAGGCGCCGGACGCGGGAATCTACGGAGCCAGAGCCGCCGTTATCGCCGGCTGCATCGGCACCTCCAACGTGCTGACTGGACAGATGTTTGATGTCCCTGTAAAAGGCACTCATGCCCACAGCTGGATTATGAGTTTCCCCGATGAATATACGGCGTTTAAAACCTATGCCAACCTCTATCCCGATTCCTGCATCCTACTGGTGGATACCTATGACGTGCTGAAGTCCGGCGTGCCAAACGCCATCCGCGTTTTTAAAGAAATGAAGGAAAAGAACCCGGATTTCAAAGGATACGGTATCCGCATCGACAGCGGAGATCTCGCCTATCTGTCCAAGAAAGCTTACCGGATGCTGGCTGAGGCCGGTTTCGGCGATGCTGTCATCTCTGCTTCCAGCGATCTGGATGAATATCTGATCGACAGCCTGAAAGCCCAGGGAGCAAAGATTAACTCCTGGGGCGTCGGAACCAATCTGATCACCGCAAAGGATTGTCCGGCCTTCGGCGGCGTCTACAAACTGGCTGCCATTAAAAATTCGGAGGATAGGGAATTTGAACCGAAAATCAAACTTTCAGAAAACACAGAAAAGGTGACAAACCCGGGCAATAAGACCATCTACCGGATCTACGACAAAGAAAACGGCAAGATCCGCGCAGATCTGATCTGTCTGGCCGATGAAACCTTTGATGAGTCAAAGGATATGATCATCTTTGATCCGCTGGAAACCTGGAAAAAAACAAAAATCGAGGGCGGCTCTTACGTCCTGCGTGAACTGCTGGTACCGGTCTTCCAAAAGGGCGAATGTGTCTATTCTTCTCCTTCCGTTATGGAGATACAGAAGATCTGCCGCCAGGAGCAGGAAACACTCTGGGATGAGACCCGGCGTCTGGTCAATCCCCATGAGGTTTACGTGGATCTGTCTGACAAACTTTACAAAATCAAAAGCGATCTGCTGGAAGAGATGGGGACGGCTGCTTTGAAATATCAGTAATCTAAAAATCATAAAAACCCTCCGGTCATCATAGGCTGTTAAAAATCCTGTGATACCGGAGGTTTTTTATGAATTCTTATGTTCGCCTGATCAACAAAGACCATCGTCTTCCCGCCGCTTACATTCCAAAAGATCTGACGGAGGCTCTCTTTCCTTTTTGCGCCCCCAAAGGCAATCCGAAAAAATTCATGCGAAAGGAAGCGGCAGACTGGGCCGCCCTGCTTTTTGCCCAGGCCCGCTGGGATCATATCCAGCTTTACGGTATATCCGCCTACCGGCCCTATTCCCGCCAGCAGCAGCTCTATGAAGAAAAGAAAGCGCTGCTGAATCATCCGCAGGAAAATATCACCGTCGCGCCGCCCGGCGCCAGCGAACATCAGAGCGGACTGGCCCTGGACGTCTCCTGTGCCCGGGTGGGCTACGAACTGACAGAAAAATTTGCCTGCACGCCGGAAGGGAAATGGCTGGCCGGAAACGCCGCTCTTTTCGGCTTCATCCTGCGTTATCCGCCCCGGAAAACGGAAATCACCGGATACGCCTGGGAACCCTGGCATATCCGGTACGTCACCCGGTCTCTGGCTCTTTATCTCACCCTGACAGGCCTTACCCTGGAAGAGTTCTATCAGATGGAAGCCGGCTAATCTTCCATCTGTTTCCCCAGTACCGCAGAAGCTGTCTGAGCGATCTTGCGCTCCGCCTCGCCCAACTCATCCTTATTGCTGCAGATGATCACAGAACCGATGGCATCTCCGGCGCTGATGATGGGCGCCACGACAGCCGACTGGTAACGGGACTCTCTGTCAGACATCAGTTCCAGCCGTTCCCGGCTGCCGGGTAGGATCGTCACACATTCCCTGTTGGTGATGGTCCGCTCCAGCTCTTCGCTGATCGCCTTTTGATTGTATTCTTTTTGATCCGGTCCGGCAGCCGCCACGATCTGATCATGGTCGGAGATACAGGCCAGACAGCCCGTCACCGATGAAATGGCCTCTGCAAACTCCCTGGCATATTGGCTCAGCTCTCCGATGGGAGAATATTTTTTCAATACGATCTCTCCCTCTCTTCCTGTAAAGATCTCCATGGGCTCCCCTTCCCGGATCCGCAGTGTCCGCCTGATTTCCTTAGGAACCACCACGCGGCCCAGATCGTCGATCCTTCTTACGATTCCCGTAGCTTTCATATCAAATTTCCTCCATCCTGCTTCTTTACAATTATCTCCTTTGTTTCCCGTAAATGTAGTATCTGTAAAATAGAGGGATTTATACTTCTGTTCGGTTACAGGTAAATATCTTAAATACGTACATAGGCAGTGGCGGGACCCGCGCCAACTTTAGCTATATATCCGCTTTTAACCAAGTCTGTCAAAGTTCTTTCGACTGTCACTTTGCTTATATCCGGGCAAAATTCCATTATTTCTTTTTTCGTAATTTTGCCTGCTTTATGATCTATCATAGCCTTAATTCTCTCCGGTTTTGAAAGGCTGCGATATAAGTGCCACTTCAAGAAACGTTTTCAGCTCATCAATATTTGCTTCAAGAAACAACTCTTGCTTTCCTTTATTTTCATGGATACTCGCAACCATCTGAACAATTTCGGGCGTCAGAAGTTTCTCAGGTGCTTTTATATAATCAAAACTCCTCATGTCAATCTCCTTCATTTCTATTGAAGGCTTCCTGGCTTTCCCATATAATGATATTGAGAGCTTTTGACCTTAACATTATGATATACAACGCTACGAACAGGAGGACACACCATGCGAAAATTTGCCGTATTCAGCGGATTCCTTGGCTCCGGAAAAACCACTGCCATGATCGCCCTGACCAGCTGCTGCAACCGTCATCACAAAAAGGCTGCCATGATCTCCAATGATCTGGGACACGGGGTAAACCTGGCGGATCACCGCCTGGCCATGCTGCACGGCTGCAATGCTTCCGAGATGACTGAGGAGTGTATCTGTTATCAGAATGAAAACCTGGCGAACCGCCTGAACGCATACTACGATGAGGGATGTAAACTGGTTATCTCTGACATTCCCGGCTTTGGCGTGGGCGCGCTGGAACATGTCTACCACGGTCTGACAGAAAAATTCCCCGGCCAGTTTGACCTGGCCCCCTTTACGGTACTGGTGGAACCGCGGACGGTGGAACTTCTGCGCACCGGCAATGGCGGCGACATGGAATACCTTCTGGACACACAGCTGATTGAAGCCGATCTGATCGTTCTCAACAAATGTGACCTTATCAGCCGCGATCAGGCCGATGCAGACAAAACCTGGCTGAAGGAACATTATCCCCAGGCACAGGTCATTTCCATCAGTGCAGCTAAGGGAGAAGGGCTGGAAGATCTGGCACAGATCCTGATGAACCAAAAAGCCTCCCTGCGCCGTCCGGATATCGGTTACGGCGGGGAAGATTTCCTGTCTGCCATGGGAAAATTAAGCGAGTACTATATGCAATATTACGCCGTGGTCTGCTGCAATACCTTTGACGGAAACGCTTATCTGATGGATATGGCGAAAGAAATACAGTCACAGATTCAGGAATCCGGCTGGGAAATCCCCCACCTGAAGCTGCTGGCCTGGGAACCGGAGGGCGATTTTGGCAAAGCGGATCTGCTGGGCGTAGACCGTCCCATCGAGGTCAGTCACCGTTTCGCCAACCCCTGTACACAGATCGCGGTCATCCTAAACGCCAGCGCCGCCTGCCCGCCGGATCTGCTGGAGCAGCTGGTCACCGGCGCCGTCCAGGAAGTATCCGCCCGCTATCAGCTGGAACTGATGATTTACAAAAAAGAATGCTTCGGCATGGGAGGATAATATGATACCGATTCGTAAAACCCGTTCTGTCTGTCCCGTCTGCCTGCAGAATCTTCCGGCTTCACTCTGTCAGGATGAGAATGGACGCATTTTCCTGGAAAAAAGCTGCCCGGAACACGGATCCTTTCGCACCCTGATCTGGCAGGGAACCGTTGATTTCGATCAATGGCTTCTTGGCGCTCCTCCCCTTGGCAAAGACGACGGATGGCACTGTCCCCAAAACTGCGGCATCTGTCCGGAACATGACAGTGAAACCTGCTGCGCTTTGCTGGAGGTCACACGCCGCTGCAATCTGCGATGCCGGTACTGTTTCGCCGATGGCGGGACAAAAGAGACAGATCCAGATATTCAAGAGATGAAAAAAGCCATCCGGGACATCGTATCCCAGTGCGGCGAACCTCTTTTGCAGCTCTCCGGAGGAGAACCCACTTTGCGGGACGATCTGCCGGAACTGATCCGTTACGCCAAAGAAGCTGGCTGCAGTTACGTACAGATCAACACCAACGGCATCCGCCTGGCACAGGAACCGGAGTATGCCCGCAGCCTGGCACAGGCCGGTCTGGATATCGTCTTTTTGCAGTTTGACGGAACCCGGGAGAATATCTATGAAGCGCTGCGAGGCAAACCCCTTTTGCAGACGAAACTGGACGCCATCCGTGTATGCAGCAGCTTTAATCTGGGCGTCACCCTGGTACCCACCGTCGTCAGAGGGGTCAACGATGATAACCTGGGAGAACTTATCTCCCTGGCCGCCTCTCTCGTCCCCGGCGTGCGTGGAATCCACTTCCAGCCGGTATCCTATTTTGGCCGATACCCGAAAGAAGGATGTTCAAAAGACCGCTATACCCTGGATCAGCTGATGGCAGACATCAGCGATCAGGCCGAAATCCCGTTGGAAAGCTTCATGCCCTCCCGATGCGATCATCCGCTTTGCGGGTTTCACGCCAACTACCTGGTGGAGCCGGACGGCACGCTGAAACCTCTCACCTCCATCACCTGTTCAGCCCGCAGCCGCGGTACTGCCCGGGACAATCGGGAATACGTGGCCCGTCACTGGAGGCGGGCTCCTATGGAAACTCCTCCTGCCGGGGATCTGAGCAGTGAAATGAGTTTTGACACTTTCCTCTGGCGTATGCAGCATGGCTGCCTTTCGCTTTCCGCCATGGCCTTTCAGGACGCCATGAACCTGAACGCAGAGCGGCTGCGCCGCTGCAGTCTGCATGTCTATGACCGGGGAAAAATCAAACCCTTCTGCGCAAAATATCTTTCGCCTATTTAAAAAAGCGGAGACGTCGCCAATGCCAACGCCAGATAAGGAAGTATTTATGTAGTAGGTACGGTGTAACTCAGTAAAATGGGTTGCACCGTACCTTTTTGTTATGCTACAAAGCGGAAGTCCTGCGGATTTTCCCGTATTTCCTCCATCATAGTCAGAATCTCCTGTTCAGTAGGAATGTCTATCATCCCCGCCGCCGTGAAGTAAATATCCACCTTCACATAACAGTGGCCGCTTGACTTGTCGTTGTTATGGACTTCGATACGCTCAATCAACGAGTTTACAAGCGTTGGGGTAAGCTCTGTAATATCCGTCGTTTCACGAAGCGTCCTAAGCAGCAGTTCTTCGGTGGGCTGCTTGTATTTGTCATATACTGCAAGGCGGCGTAGAGTTCGCTGTCCACATACCTTTTGTCGATGGTTTTATCGGGATTTTCCGCATAGTCGATTACTTCCTTCAGCCTGCTTTTCCTTTTACGGTGAGATAAGTTCGGCGATGATTTCGTCAATCAGAGCGATAATTTTTTCTTCCGTATTCACTGAAATTTTACCTTCGCATACCACACAGAGTGCGTCTAATTTATCGCTGAAGGAGAAGAACACTTCGGGCATAACGGCTCTCGGCATATATCCAAAAGCACGCTGACGGAGATATTCCGATACGGTCAAACCGCACCTTTCAGCGTTTCGTTCAATTAAATAGGGGTTTTAGGGGTGCAGGTGTCCGGTGGACACCTCTAAGCGAAGCTTAGAAGCACCGACCGAGCCGGCAGGCGAGACCTCCCTAAAGTGGAATCGGCTCTCATAGCCGATGAAAGCGGAAACTGTTAATACAGTTTCCCTGCTTGTTACGGTGTAAGACATCTCCGCTGCCTTTTCCGCAGGTGTTTTGCCGGTCTGCCTGAATGTCGTTTTTCTATCCCTGCTCCGGAGTCTCACCGCAGCGTTGCTGTGCTCGCTCCTATCAAAAAGAGGTCATCGCACAATCATATTCCATCCAGCCGGTCATTCAGTTGTAACCGGCTTTGAAATTCAAAGTCGAAACTGTCCTTTACGCTTATCTGACTGCCGACAGTTCAAGGCAGTTTCAGAAGCGGCGGTATTTTCTCTTAGCATATTGTTGGCGTTATCCGGCTGAAAGCCGTCATCCCAAAGGTGAATAGGGAATACTACTTAGTTCAAGTAAAACAGAGCCGATAAACATTGCGTTCATCGGCTCTGCGTCTATGCGTCTGGCTCTTTATTGATATTCCGCTTTTCCAAATAATGTAATTTAAGACTACCAAATATAAGGTATTAACCTGTATTTAACTTTCTTTTTATAATCTGCATATCCGTCAAGCTCAGTTTCAAGTACCAGTTCTTCGTTTTTTATTCTCTTTACGATAATCAGAGGATAAAAGAGAAACACAACGAAAGAAAGAATTGATCCAAACACCAACGGCATTGCAAGGAAAAGAATAATTGTTACACTATACATCGGATGTCTGACAATACCGTAAAGTCCTGTATCAATTACCTTTTGATTTTCCTGCACCTCAATCGTTCTGGAGAGATATGTATTTTCCCGTAAGACTTCTGCATAAAGCAAATACGCAAACAAAAATATAGCAGCCGCTATGTAAGACACTGTTTTAGGAAGCGGCAGCCAGTCAAAGCGAAAATCAAGACCTGCCAATACAAAACCAACAACAAACATCAATCCGCTAAGTTTTATTACAAGACTTTGCTCGCTTTGCTGTTCCTTTGCGTTAAGTCGCTTACTTAATAATTTGGGGTTTTTGAACATCATTACAATACCGGCAACAAACATAGGAACAAACAAGATGCTCATAAATAGCCAGCCGTTAGGATATTGTATTGTTCCCGCAGGCAGAAACAGAAGTAGTCCTACAAGAATAATTCCAAGCACAAATTTTATGATTGCATTGCAAAATAATTTTATTGTCATTGTACCGCCCTCCTTTGTCGGCTCTGCGTCTATGCATCCAGCTCTCTGATTATGCGTTTGTGCTGCCCGGTAAATAATAAACTTGCAAATATCATTTTGCATTTCTATATGAAATCACAATATGACTTGGTGCAAATAATATGGATGCAATGATCAATAGCACTGACCAGCTCATAATCCCACTAAATAAAAACAAAATTGAAGGAATAACAGAAAGCGCTAATGCTCTGAAAACGCTGTTTTTCTTAAAACACATAATCCAAATTCCACAATAAAACATTGCAAATATAGCATCTACAATCAAATATAATGCAAATGCTTCGTCAGACCACCACCCGAACCAAGTTCCCGGGATATTGATTATCATAAATCCGAAACAACCCAATCTTCCTACTTATTCTATAACCTCAACATATTTATTGTTCCACTTATTATGAAATCCATCTCTGCACTTAATCGCAAATACAATATTGGGTATCATAATGACTACAATAAAAACCAGACCGAAAATATTAAACCATTCCATATGTTTAATGCTACCTCCACGATATTCCTGCTTATTCTATTGCTTTCTCATCTGTCGCAAAAATAAAAGTACAGCCACCACAACAGCCACCACGGTATAACCGAGCACCCACCAAAGGTGCGGCAGGATATTGGAATAATCCGCACTAAAGACAGCCCGTTCCAATTCAACAGCATGGATGAAAGGCAAAGCATTTGCGATTTTCTTAAATACGCCGCCTACAAGTTCTACATCAAACCAAATCCCCGACATCCAAGCGGACAAATTGGTAAGTAACGCTCCACAGATACCGCCGACCTGCTTTGAATTAAAAACGCTTCCGCAGATAAGCCCCAAAGCAATGTAAAATAATGCCACGGGGATGATAAACAGCAAGGCATATAAAACAGTGATTGTCAGCTTCAAGCCGAGCAGAGCCGCCGCTATGTAGCAAATAACCCCCTGTGCTACTGCAATCGGTAAAATTGGCAGGGTATAGCCGAAAATAAAATCCGAAGCGGTAAGCGGAGTAGTATAAAGCCTTTGCAGCAATGCACTTTCTCTATCCTTTGAAATAAGGACAGCGGCAAACAAAGTCATAAAGGATAATCCAAATACCGTTATGCCGGGGGTTAGATTGTCAAGCTCAAACATCGGCACAGGAATATTTGCCTGTATTGCGGTAAGCAAACCGATAAGGACAAGAGGAAAGCCTAAGCCAAAAAACAGGTTAAGCGGGTCACGCAGTATTTCTTTTGCCGTTCTACCCGAAAATGCAAGCAATCTCATAATTTTTTACTCCCTTTTACAATAGCAACAAAAGCGTCCTCGAATTTTTCCGTTCCCGCCTTTGCTTTCAATGCCTCCGCTGTTCCGAGCGCAAGCAGCTTGCCGTCCTTCATAATACCGATACGGTCTGCAAGAGCTTCCGCTTCCTCCATATAGTGCGTGGTCAAGATAATGGTTATTTTCCCTTTCAATGCACGAATGGTATCCCATAAGTCGCTTCGTGCCAGAACATCAAGCCCTAATGTCGGTTCGTCAAGAAAAAGTATCTGCGGCTCGCTGATAAGAGCCATTGCAATGCTTAACCTGCGTTGCCAACCGCCCGATAATTTACCTGCTCTTTTGCTCAAAATAGCGGTTAAATCAAATTGTTCGGAAAGCTCTTTGGTTTTAGCCTGCCGTTTCTCTTTTGTAAAACCGTGAACACCGCACATCAGCTCAAGGTTTTCCCTTACACTTAAATTTGGGGCAACGGCTGTCTCCTGCGGAGATACGCCTATGATACTTTTCACCGCAGCCACATCAGTAATAATACTATTGCCGTTCACAAAGACGTTTCCGCAGTCGGGCTTTGTCAAGCAAGTAAGCATTTTAATCGTGGTCGTTTTCCCTGCTCCGTTTACGCCAAGCAGAGCAAATAATTCGCCTTGCTCAACCGTCAAATCAAGGCTGTCTACTGCGGTTATATCCTTATACTTTTTTGTAAGCTGAACCGTTTTAATTGCCTGCATCGTCTTTTCCCTCCGTATAGCGGTATTTAAGTCCCATATAAGCATCGGTAAGCACTCTGCTGATAAATTCATCGTCCCAATCAAGATAGGAAGTGGCTATCATCGTAGCAATACCGTGAACATAGAGCCACATTTCCAGATGGAACAAATACGCTTCATCTTCACTAATCCCTAAATTTTGCTGTATTAACTGCATAAGGGGTCTGATTTCTTCTTTGTTTTCTTCTATTTTTTCACGGCTTCGGTCACGCATAAAAAGCAGCTTGAAAAGCTCCCTTTCTTCTTTGGCAAAGCGGATATATGCCATACCGCTTGCCTTATAGGGGGGATATTTTCCCTTAGCCATATCTTCACGCAAATAATTCTGATACAGCAGGTCAGAAGCTGCCAAAACCTCCTGCCCGACTTCCTCCATATTTTTGAACAGTCCGAAAATCGGTTTGGCAGAGCAGCCAATCTCCGCAGCCAACGCTCTTGCGGTCAATCCCGATATTCCATTCTTCCGTGTTACATTCAAAGCGGCATTAGTTATTTCATCTCTTGTAAACTTAAATTTCGGGGGCATTTGTTCATCTCCTTAAGGTAACATTTATTACGCAACATCTGTTTCTTATTATATCGAAATAGCTGTTTTTTGTCAAGCGGCTATAACATTGAAACGGAATATGTAACGCTTTTGGGTGTCAAAACGCCCTGTTTAAGCGTTTAAGAGAGCAAAAAAAGACGGGTAAGGAGTTCATCCCTACCCGCCACAATTTTACAGTTGTATGCGTTACAATGCTTTAATTATAGATAATTTCCTCGTTTACAATCTCCATTGCTCTATTACGAATACTGTTCATTGTCTGTACCCACAGCATTGAATTTTCTGCCTTTAGCTGTTCGGTTAAGCCCTCTCGCTCCGCTATCTGTTTTACCAGCCGAAGAAACATATCTTCCGCCTGCTCGTCAATATCCACAAGATAGCTGTTTAGCTTGCCGCTTGTAAGCAGGTTGGTATAAAGCACCTTGCGGTGCTGTTTGAGATAGCGCAAATGCCGCTGCCCCCATACGTCGATAGGCTTGGTTTCTTTTTCGGCGGGTAAAGACAGACAAGGGAGAAAATAATCTCCCTGCCGTATATAAGTGCCGCCCATCTGTTCAAATATTGTCTTTTTCATAACCTTAAACCTCCGTGATTCTGATTTTGAATTTCTTAATAGGTGCACTGACTACTTTGATTAGAATATCATCTACTGCATCCGTATATCTGCCCTCTGCAAGCAGTTTGTTTCGTAGCATATTAAGAGCAATTAAAATTTTCGCATATCCGTTTGCCTCCTTCATCTACATTGTAGCAAGGAAGTTTTTGCTTGACGAATGTGCGATTTTATTTTTGGCATAAAGAAAGACAGCGTAAAAAGCATTTCTGCCTTCTACGCTGTCTTTTCGCCTTTGCAACGCCCATAAGCTGTATTTCAATATTGTTTTCAAATTACTGCCTTATGTGGCGTTAGCTAAACCGTCTCCGCTCTTTCTTAAAGTTCCATGATAATTGGTATGATCACCGGATTCCGTTTCATTTTTTTCCACAGAAAATCCGACAGACTGTCCTTTACCTCTCCCTTGATCCTGTTCCACTCCCGGATATTCTTTTTCCGGCATTTTTCAATGGCACGGCGGGATACTTCCCTCAGTTCACGCATCAGCTCTTCCGACTCCCTCACATAGACAAATCCCCTGGAGACAATGTCCGGTCCGGATACCAGCTGTTTCCTGCCTTTTTCCAATCCAATGGTCACCACCACGATACCGTGCTCGGCCAGATTCTGTCGATCCCGGATCACGATATTCCCCACATCGCCGATTCCCAGTCCGTCCACGAAAATCTCCCGGGCAGGAACTTTCCCCGTCACCTTCGCCTCCTTCTGAGACAGACTTAAGACATCGCCGGCTTCCAGGATGAACACATGATCCTTTTCCATACCCAGTTCCATGACCGTATCGGCAGCCGCCGTAAGATGGCGGTATTCTCCGTGAACCGGCACAGCGTACCTGGGCTTCAAAAGGGAATAGATCAGTTTGATTTCCTCCTGGCAGGCGTGGCCGGAAACATGGGTATCCTGGAAAAGCACTTCCGCTCCCCGCATGGCCAGCTCATTGATGATCCGGGAAACCGCTTTTTCATTTCCCGGTATGGGATTGGAACTTAAAATAATCACATCACCCGGCTTGATATGCACCTTTTTATGGGTGCCGTCAGCCATCCGTGACAGAGCGGCCATGGATTCTCCCTGGCTGCCGGTGGTGATAAACACCAGCTGTTCATCAGGATAGCGATTCATTTCTCCCACCTGAATCAGCGTCTTTTCCGGTATCTTCACATATCCCAGATCCTGAGCAATCTGAATCACCGTTTCCATACTTCGTCCCTGCAGGATTACTTTCCGCCCGAAACGGTGGGCTGTATTGATGATCTGCTGCACACGATCCACATTGGAAGCAAAGGTAGCCACGATCATTCTGCTGCCCCGATATTCAGAAAACAACATATCAAAGGTTCTGGCCACCTTTGTCTCCGAAGGGGTAAAGCCGGGACGCATGGCGTTGGTACTGTCGCTCAAAACAGCCAGCACGCCTTTTTTGCCCAATACACCCATTCTCTGCAGATCGATGGATTCCCCAAACAGCGGCGTATAGTCCACCTTAAAATCGCCGGTATGGACGATCACGCCGGCCGGTGTATAGATCGCCAGCGAGGAAGCCCCGGCGATGCTGTGATTTGTTTTGATAAACTCCACCCGGAAATCCCCCAGAGTCACATAACCGCCCTGTTTCACGATCTTTCGCCGGGTTTTTTTCAGAAGTTTCGCCTCCTGCAGTTTATGCTCGATCAGCCCCATGGTCAGCCTGGTGGCATACACCGGCACATTGATCTTTGGCAGTATATAAGGAAGGGCTCCGATGTGGTCTTCATGTCCGTGGGTGATCACAAAACCCTTTACCTTATCAATATTCTGTTCCAGATACGTCACGTCTGGTATCACCTTATCGATGCCCAGCATGTCGTCCTCCGGAAAAGAAATACCGCAGTCGATCACGATAATCGTATTCTCATATTCCACGGCAGTAATATTCATCCCGATCTTATCCAGACCGCCCAGGGGGATGATTTTTACTGCTTTTCCCTTTTCTTTTTTCAAAATAGATTCATTCCTCTCAAATTCGTCTTGTCGCAAGCTGTATTGACTTATTTTAACGCACTTTTCCGCAATAGGCAAACATTTTATTTCTTCTGTATACAAAATATGGTATACTGACACTACCTGATAACCCGTCAACAAAGGAGAAACCATCCATGGATAAAGAACGTATCTCACAGAAAATCCGCGACCTTCTTCCGGAAATTACCCGCTATATCGAATTTCTGATTTCCGTAATCATCATACTTGTCATCCTGCTGCAGATTCTCAACCTGCTTCGTGATGTCATCAAAGATCCCTTTTTCCTGGAAAATAATTACTTTACCACCTTTCTGGCCCGGGCCTTAAACCTGGTGGTCGGTATTGAATTCGTCAAAATGCTGTGCAAACACACGCCGGAAACCGTGGTGGAAGTTCTGATGTTTGCCACCGCACGTCAAATGGTGGTGGAGCATCTGCAGACCTGGGAAACGCTGATCGGCATCCTGGGTATCGGGGTTTTATTTGCCATCCGGAAATACCTGTTTCTTTCCGCCAAGGAAAGCAAGCGGCTGTCTGATAAATTCTGAATTTGCTGTGAAACAGGCAGCCAGAAAATTTCTGGCTGCCTGTTAATCTTATTTCCAGGAACAACGGATCAGTCATCCCAATCATCATCCCAGCGGTCGTCATCGTCATCCCAGCGATCATCATCATAATCCGGCACTCTCACCCGTTTTGGCTCAGAGAAAGTTCCATACTGTTTCTTTCCATTCTCATACCGAATCGCTCTTACCTTATAGTAATAAACATCATCGCCCAGATCATCATCCCGATGCGTATAAGTGGTGCCTCGCAATTCTTTTACATAATCCCAGTCATCATCATCTGCTTCCCGGTAATAAATCTGATATCCGATCGCCCCGTTTACCTTATTCCAGCTCAATGTTACTTTTTCATATCCCGGCACAGCTTTCGTGATTACTGCCTGTTTGAGTTTCGGCGCCACATTGCCTGTTACAGCCGACATCGCGCCGAAATGATAGCTGCCCGCATATTTTTTAAAGGCGCGCATCTTATAATAGTATTTTTGCCCGGTGGTAAGCTTCGAATTCACATAAGAACAGGTACTGCCGCTGTTAATCTGTGTCACATAAGTAAATTCTCCATTCGGTGAAGCTGCACGATAAAGGCGATATCCGTCTGCCCCTGCCACTTTTCCCCAGGTGATTTTCAGCCCGTTATAACCCCAGGACTGAACTTTGCTGATTTTTACCTGTTTTGGAACGGCTTTTCCCGTCTTAATGGTTGAATACGCGCCGCAGATACCATCTTCAAATGCACGAACCTTGTAATAATAGGTTCGTCCTGTTGTCAGACTGCGATTGATAAACGAGGAAACATCACTGCCCAAAAGCCTGGCAACCTGTCGGTATGTACCGTTTTTGGATGTGGCACGATACACATGATACCCATCTGCATTGTAAATCGGAGTCCAGCTGATTTTCACCGCCGTTGCGCCCCAGCTTTTTACGCTGACATTGGTCACCTGATCCGGTTTTATGCCGTTCACAGTCACTTTACAGGACGCTCTCACATCATCCTCTTTAGCCCAGATCGTAGCGGTTCCATTATTAACCGCCGTTACCAGGCCGTCGTCCGATACGCGGGCTACTCGCTCATTGCTGCTTTCCCAGTCGATATCATCATCGTCATCATCACCGTCTGAAACCAGGGTGGCAATCAGCTTTGCTGTCTGTCCTTTCTTTGTGAAATTTAATGAGCTGCGGTTCAATATAATTTCCGTTACATCATCCCGATCGTCGTCCCAATCATCATTGTCATCTGCTCCAATTTCGGCCTGTTCGGATTGAATCGGTATTTCTTCCTGGACTTCTTCCGAAGGTTCTTCTCCCTCCGTCACTTCCCCATCCAGCTCATTCTCCGATTCGCTTTCATAAACCACGGCCCCCGTTCCGGCCGTTTCTTCCGCCGCTGCAGCGGGAACTGCCGTCGTTCCCAGCATTACAGATACCAGAAATCCTGCCAGGGTTTTGTGCAAAATCTTTCTTCCCTTCTTATCCATATGCTTTTCTCCTTTTCATTTTTTAAAGTATATGAATACTCATTTGGATTTTACTATTTTTCAGTTAATTCGGCTATCTGGCATTTGTAAAGAATATGTAAAATTCCAGTAAAATAAAAGACTGAGTTACTTTTCGTAACCCAATCTTCTTTTTCTCTTACTTACACAGCAATTGTTTCATTTTCCGTATATAACCCGGTGTGGTGCCGCAGCATCCCCCGATCAGGCGGGCTCCGGCCATCGCCAGCTCCTTCATATGGCGGGCGAAAGTTTCCTCATCCATACTGTATACCATATTTCCGGAAGCATCCAGTGTGGGAAGTCCGGCATTTGGCTTGGCAATCACCGGAACCTGAGCCTTTTTGACCATCCGCTCAACCACATCCAGCAGCTGATCCGGCCCCAGGGAACAATTGACGCCCACTGCCGCCGCGCCGGCCTCTTCCAGCCGCGAGACCGCATCCACCGCGTCCGTTCCGTAAATAGTCATTCCCTTTTCGTTTACCGTAAAGGTACACATCACCGGCAGATCGCAGACCGCTTCTGCCGCCTTCAGCGCCGCCAGCATCTCATCGAGACTCAGCATGGTCTCCACTCCCAGCAGATCCACTCCGCCCTCTGCCAGCGCTTCTATCTGTTCCTTATAGATATCCACCAGTTCCGGTTCTGTCATGTCGCCCAGCGGCTCCAGCAGCTCTCCGGTCATGGTCAGATCTCCGGCCACGCAGGCGCGATCCCCCACCGCTTCCCTGGTCAGCTGTACCAGTCTGCGGTTCAGTTCACCCGTCCTGTTCTCCAGGCCGTGTTTTTTCAGACTCTGCCGGTTGGCGGAAAACGTGCAGGCATAAATGATCTGACTTCCCGCCTTAACGTAATCGCTCTGAAGCTTCTGTACCGGCTGTGGATGATCCAGCATCCAAAGTTCCGACGACGCATTCTGCGGCATGCCGGCGGCCATCAGATTGGAGCCTGTCGCTCCGTCCATGAAAATCAGATCCCTGGCGGCCCAGTCTGAAAATTGTTTCTTTGTCATTTGCGAACCCTCCGTACCGGTGTTATTCCTGCCCTTCTTCTGTCGTATCCGTTTCCGTCTCTGCCCCGTTTTCTTCAGATGTATCGCCGTTTTCTGTCTCCGGCGCCGCCATCTGGTAACTTTCCTCATCGGTCAGGCGAATTTTCTTCCAGACGCCTTTTTTCAATTCGATATCCGCTTCATCATACCAGCCCTGAACGATTTCATCAAAGGCCTCCTGCTGCTTCTCCAGCTTAAGAGATTCCTCCTTGTTAGCAGTAGCCTCTTCATCCAGTTTTTTATCCAGCCGGACCACAAAATATCCCGCTTCGCCCTCCACTACGCCGTCATAGATCTGGCCGTCTTCCAGACCGGAAGCCGCCTCTTTCACCGCGTCATCCAGCGTAGTATCGTCTTCGCCGTAAGAGAAAGATGTGGTAATGAAAGACTCATCCAGTTCCTCAGCCATGGTTTCTATATCCGCCTGTGCAGGATTTTCGCTGGCTTTTATCTGCTCCAGCAGATTTTCCACTTTATCGTAAACCTGCTGCTTCTCATCCTCTTCCATATCCCGGGTGGAAAGATAAGCATAAGTCAGCGTAGACTGGGCCGCCTCTTCATCCGTTACCTCAATCTCCACATCAGCGATAACCGGCTCAAAGGCTTTTTCATAATACGTATTCAGTTCCAGATATTCCCGCACATCTTCCTGAGAAACCCCGATTTTTTTCAGAACATTTTCATCCGTTCCCTCGATAAAGGCTGCGGCAGCCTCATCCATGGCTTTTTCTTCCTCTTCGGTGATCTCCAGCCCGTATTCATCCGCGCGTTCCCTGACCAGATACATCTTTTCTATATTTTCCAGAACCTCCTGTCTGGTCTGCTCGCCGAAGGTTTCTCCGCCTTCTTCTGTCTCATTATCCCAGATGGGAACATCTGCCTCGGCGCCGCCGTACATGGAATACATATAGGAATAATAGTACTCCGTCTGCGCCTGCTGATATCTTACCGCAAAGCTTAACACACCTGCCGGTATCTCTTCTCCGTCCACAACGGCCGCCGTCTGCGTCCCGTCAAGCTGGCTGGAACCGCAGCCTGCCGCTGATATCATACACATGGCCGCAGCCATCGCGGCGCAGGCTGTTTTTACCACATTTTTCTTCATGTTATCCTCCTGTATGCGTCTTTACGCTCACAGTATTATAAACTATTTTTCCGTAAAACTCAAGATCTCCTCCAGCAGTTCCTCTGTGCGCTCCATCATGGAGATGGTTTCATTTCGTCTGCGCCTGGCCGGCCGGAAGAAAAAGCAGACCTCTGGCTCCGTCTTAAAGATCAGTTCTCCCTGATGACGGTTCAGCAGTTCCGGTATTTTGGCCGGATTCAGCCTGGCTCGTTCATGCATCTGCAGCCGTACCGTATCTCCTTTTTGCTTGACCTCCACCACGTAAGCCTTATGGGCCAGAGCCTTCATCCTGGCGATTTCCAGCAGATTGAGAACGGACTTCATCGGCTCTCCGAAACGATCCATCAGCTCTTCCAGCATATCTTCATATTCTTCCCTGGATTCGATTCCCGCGATCCGTTTATAGATATCCAGTTTCTGAACCTCATTGGGGATATACCGGTCGGGAATGAAGGCATCCAGACTCATATCGATAGTCGTCTCGAAACTTTCCTGGCGTTTTTCGCCTTTTTCCTCCTGCACCGCTTCCTCCAGCATCTTGCAGTACAGATCATAGCCCACCGCTTCCATATGGCCGTGCTGTTCCGCTCCCAGAAGATTCCCGGCTCCCCGGATTTCCAGATCACGCATGGCAATCTTAAAGCCGCTGCCCAGATCCGTGAATTCCCGGATGGCATGCAGTCGTTTTTCCGCCACCTCTTTTAACATTTTATCCCGTTTATACATCAGAAATGCGTAGGCTGTCCGGTTGGAACGGCCCACCCGTCCCCGCAGCTGATAAAGCTGGGAAAGACCCATCTGATCCGCATCGTGGATAATCATGGTATTGACATTGGAAATATCCAGCCCCGTTTCGATGATGGTGGTGGAAACCAGCACATCGATATCACCGCTGACAAAGCCGTACATCACCTTCTCCAGTTCCCGCTCGTGCATCTGGCCGTGGGCAAAGGCTACGGATGCCTCCGGCACCAGCTGAGCGATTTTCCCGGCGATATCCGCGATATTGCTGACCCGGTTATACACATAGTACACCTGACCGCCCCTTGCCAGTTCCCTGCTGATGGCCTCCCTTACCATCTCTTCGCTGTATTCCATCACGTACGTCTGGATGGGCATCCGGTCCATGGGCGGCTCTTCCAGCACGCTCATATCCCGGATCCCGATCAGACTCATGTGCAGCGTACGCGGTATGGGAGTGGCCGTCAGCGTCAGCACATCCACATCCTTTTTCAGCTGCTTGATCTTTTCTTTATGAGTCACGCCAAACCGCTGCTCTTCATCGACGATCAAAAGTCCCAGATCCTTAAACTGCACATCGGCGGACAGTACCCTGTGGGTACCGATCACGATATCCACCCAGCCTTTTTTCAGATCCTCCACCGTCTTTTTCTGCTGTGTGGGAGTCCGAAACCGGCAGAGCAGATCCACCCGCACGGGAAATTCTTTCATCCGCTGCACAAAGGTGTTGTAATGCTGCTGAGCCAGTATGGTGGTAGGCACCAGATACACCACCTGTTTCCCCTCCTGTACCGCTTTAAAAGCAGCCCGCAGCGCAACTTCTGTTTTTCCGTATCCCACATCGCCGCAGATCAGGCGGTCCATGATCTTATGGCTTTCCATGTCCTGTTTTGTGGCGTCGATGGCCATCAGCTGATCTTCCGTCTCCTCAAAGGGAAACATTTCCTCAAACTCTCTTTGCCATACGGTGTCTTTGCCGTAAGCATACCCTTCCTTGCCCTGTCTGGCAGCATACAAAGATACCAGCTCCCGGGCAATATTTTTCACCGCCCCCTGTACGCGGGTTCTGGTCTTTTTCCACTCCTGTCCGCCCAGCTTGTTCAGTTTCGGTTTTCTGGCATCCGAACCGGCATATTTTTGCAGCACATCCAGCTGCGTGGCCAGAATATACAGGTTGCTGCCTCCCGCATATTCGATCTTCATATAGTCTTTCATGACCTTGTCGACTTCAACTTTTTCGATTCCCCGGTAAATACCCAGGCCGTGGTTTTCATGTACCACGTAGTCTCCCACCGACAACTCAGAAAAACTGCTGATCTTCTGTCCGCTGTATCGAGTTTTTTTCTTTTTCTTCTTTTTCTCGCGGCCGAAAATATCCGTCTCCGTGATCACCACAAATTTAATCAGCGGATAGGAAAAACCCCTGTGAGCATGGCCATAGCTTACCATGATCTCACCGGCGCCGATCTCCCGGTCTTTCTCCTCGCTGTAATAGCTGCTCAGTCCTTCATCCAGAAGATCCTGCGCCAGCCTTTTTGCCCTTGTCTGCGAACCGGAAAGAAGGAGAACCTGAAACCCTCCCTTTTTCCAGGCCTGGAGATCCTTTACCAGCAGATCAAAGCTTCCGTTATAGGAACTGACAGACTTTACCTCCATCTGGTAACGTTCCCCAAACTCCCAGTCGCCTCCCCGCTGCTCCATCAGCGAAAGAGAAACAGCCGGAAAATGCCCTATGGCCGCCGCCACTTCCCGGCGGCTTTTTTGCAGTCTGGTCTGCTCCGGGAGCACATATCCCTTTTCCAGCCGCCCTGCCATACTCTGGCGGAACTCCTCTTCCACTGCGTCGGCCGTCTCCGCTATTCTCCCTGGTTCATCCAGGAAAATCACCGTGTCTTTCGCAGAAAAATAGTCCAGGAAGCAGACGGCATCGTCATAGAAGTAATGAAGATAATTTTCCGCTCCGGAAAGATCATAAAGTTCCTCCATCTGCTCGCAGAATTCCTTCACATGACCGGACAGCCTGGCCGCTTCCTCTGTCTTAAACTGCTCTCTTAAACGGCTTTCGCAGGTCTTCGCTTCTTTCTTTATCTTTTTTAAACCTTCCTGTATTCTCCCCTCGTCCAGGATGATCTCTGAAGCGGGATAAAGACGGATTTCCGTCAGATTTTCAACAGAGCGCTGACTTTCCACATCAAAACTGCGGATAGAATCGATCTCGTCCCCCCACAGTTCAATCCTCCATGGATTTTCTTCGGTCAGCGGGAAGATATCGATGATTCCGCCGCGGATGGAAAACTGTCCGGAGGCTTCCACCTGGCTGCATCTTTCATACCCCAGATATACCAGCTGCCGCTTCAGCTGTTCCACATCCACCGCACTGTCATTCCGCAAGCACAGAACCTGTTTTCGGATTTCCTCCAGCGGGATCAGATAATCCATGCATCCGGCGATGCTGGTAATCACCGTCGCTTCTTTTTCTTCCAGAAGAGCCTGAAACACCCGCATCCTTTCCCTGGTCAGCAGATTTCCATGAATATCCGCCTGAAAAAAGATTAAATCCCTGGCAGGATACAGCAGAACGTCAGGTTCATAAAAGCGGTAGTCTTCATAAAATTCCTTGGCCTTCAGATCATTCTCCGCTATGATCAGACGGCGGGAAAAATCCTGTCCCAGCCCGTAAGTCACGTGGGCTTTCTGGGTTTCCATACAGCCGCACAGCTGCAGGATTTTAGCGTCTCTCTTTTTCAGACTGCTTCTTACTTCCTGAAATTCTGCCAGCCTCTCCAGGGGATTCTGCAATGCTTTCATTTACGATTCCTTTTCCGTTTTTCTATTATATTCATTCATTGCGGTGTCAATATCACCTTCCAGTATCATTTCCACCGCCGCAGCGGCCTTTTGTATGGACTCGTCCACCAGTTTCCTGTCTTTTTCCGGAAAACGGCTTAACACGTAATCCGCCAGATCCCAGCCCTTTGGCTTTTCTCCCACGCCGATTTTTATCCTCTTAAACTCTGTGGTTCCAAGCTGGGATATGATATTTTTGATTCCGTTGTGTCCTCCGGCACTGCCTTTTTTTCGAATCCGCAGCTGCCCCGGTTCCAGACTGATGTCATCGTAAATCACCAGCAATTCCTCCCGGGGATCCGTTTTGTAATAATCCACCAGTTCCCGCACCGATTCCCCGCTCAGATTCATATAGGTCACCGGCTTGGCCACAATGACTTTATGGCCGGCGATCATACCCTTTCCATACATAGCTTTATGCTTTACGCCGGAATATGGGATCTGATACCGGTCGATCAGATAATCGACGGCGTCAAACCCCACATTATGGCGGGTATGCTCATACTGTCTGTCAGGATTTCCTAAACCAACTATTATATACATACCTGTTCTCCGTTTTCAGTTAAAGTATACCATTTCATCCGCCGGCGCTTCGCAGGCCTTAATCTCTTTTGCGTACAGTACCGGCCCCTCGTCATGATAGACGTCAAGGTATTCCCGGTGAATCTCGGCGGTCACTTCCACCCAGCTGCCCATCTCAAGCCGGGGCGCCTCTTTGCTCTTACATACGTATCCGAGGAACTGTGTGTCATCAGCGCAGCAGGTCATGGCCATGCGCCCGGGCACAAAAAAATCGGCCGACAGATCCTCGCTTTTGAGCACCCTCCCCTTGTAACGGACGGTCTTTCCTTCATAATCCTCCGGATTATCCATCATATCCACATACCAGATACCGTAATCCTCCTCCATGATATCCACGATATCATCCTCCAGATTATACGGCAGACTGTCCTCAAAGATATCTTCCACTTCATGATTTTCATTTTCAAAGATGATCTCTGCCGCCGGATTGACCACCTTCACGCTCCTGCGAAAGGATGCCAGCGGAAGCTCTTTCCTGCAGCGGTTGAAAATTACCATATCAGCCTTGCGAACCATCTCCACAAAAAGGGATTTCAGATTGTTCATATAAACCTGGAAACAGCTGGCATCCACGGTTACGATATGCTGGACGATCGTCCAGTCTGCCGGCAGCTGCATGTTCAGAAATTTCTCCACCGACCAAAGAGGATTGAATTCCACTAAAATCCGCTCCGGGTGATGTTTTCTGTCCAGATATTCCAGAGATTCCGTTGTGAAATCCTCCGGCTCCTCGATCACCTCCACCACGGTACGATACCGTTTTTTCAGTTCCTTTTCATCATACTCCTCTTCCCCTTCCTCACAGAGAATCAGAAGCGTCGTCTCCGGTATCTGAAAATAATTCTGACGAATGGTCCCGTCCAGAAAGGTGGTCTTGCCGCTCTCCAGAAACCCGGTAATCAGATATACCGGTTTTTCAAAATCTTCCCGCGCCATTTTCTACTCCAATCTCTATACCAACTCAAAAAGTTCTTCCAGTTTGTCTTCCTGCAGCTTCGAACCGATCACACAGATCCTTCCGGTAAATTCCGGACTGCCTTCCCGGATTTCATACTCTTCCGGCACCATATCAAAGTAATGCCAGGTTCCCTCCGGATCCGGCAGCATGCCCTTAGCGCGCAGTACAACGCCAAAATCCTCCCCTTCGCTCAAAGACCGGATGATCTGCTCCAGTTTTTCACGGCTGTAGGTTCTGGCAGTCTCATGGCCCCAGCTGGTAAACACTTCGTCTGCATGGTGATGATGGTGGTGATGGTCATGATCATGGCAGCCGCAGCTGCATTCTTCCCCGTGTTCATGGTGGTGATGATGCTCATGATCGTGATGATGGTCATGATCGTGATCATGCTCATGGTGATGGTGATGTTCCTCTTCCATCTCATGCTCCAGATTCAGCACGTCGTTTTCCATGACTTCCAGTATCTTTTTCCCTCCAAGCTTTGCCGCCGGTGTGGTCACGATATGAGCCTGATCATTCAATCCGCGCAAGGACTCCACCGCTTTATTCACCTTATCCTCCGACGCAACGTCCGTTCTGCTGAGAATGATGGTGCTGGCATACTTTATCTGATTCTCATAGAATTCTCCGAAATTTCTCAGATACATCTTGCATTTATTCACATCAGCCACTGTGATATGACTGTTCAGAAGCAGGTCGCATTCTTCCTTTACCCCTTCCACAGCCTTCATCACATCGGAAAGCATACCGACGCCGGAGGGCTCGATGATGATACGATCCGGATGGTAGGTGTCAATCACTTCCTTTAAGGATTTCCCGAAATCTCCCACCAGAGAACAGCATATACAGCCAGAATTCATCTCACGGATTTCGATTCCCGCGTCCTTGAGAAACCCTCCGTCAATTCCAATCTCGCCAAATTCATTTTCAATCAGAACCACCTGCTCATCCTGCAGCGCATCTTTTAACAGCAACTTAATCAATGTTGTTTTCCCGGCTCCCAGAAAACCGGATATAATGTCTACTTTTGTCATCAGAAAGGCCTCCTTTTTTTCCTGTCTAATGCCCGCTCGTGCAATCATGGCGGTCGCCTTCCGGGCGTATCACGCAAAATAAGAGGCTGTTATAAACAGCCCCCTTTTTTCTTCGTTTCTGAAATTATTAACCGTTAATCATGAAGTTAAACAGTTTATCAATGTCTTCTTTCTCAGAAGCGACAATTTCCAGCTCCGGGATCTCTCCGCCGGAAAAGATGTTGGCCAGAGATACATACTGGCACAGTTTGGATTTCAGGTTCAGTCTGTCGCCTTCGCCTGTTACCAGTTCTACTTTTCCCTTGCAGCTGTCAACTACTTCGAAGAATTTGTCGACATTATTAATATTCTTAATTTTCATCGTAATACCCCTTTCTATGCCCTTCATCAATATTTATTTCATGGTTTCATTATATAACACAAGGCTGGGAATTGCAAAGGATTTTTCAGAAAATAAATACCGTAATTCCCCCTGAATTTCGTGAATAGTGACGAAGGATTTTCACAGATTTCCGGCATATAGAACAAAAGAATCTTCCCGGGCATTGCCGCAGAGAATCAGCCCGCTTTTCTTCGCCTCCTGCACCGCTTCCCAGGTAGGGTAAGACCTTCCGATCAGAAGAGGGATTCCAACCTGTTTCATCTTGCGGACCACATCCGCCGGAACCCTCCCGGAAAACATCAGACAGCTTTGTTCAAAAACAATCCTCTCTTTCAAACCCAGGCCGATCACTTTCTCCACCGCCGACCTGCGGCTGACATCATCCGCCTCCAGAAAGCGGCTGTCCTGGCCGGCCGTAAACAGCATGGCCTTATGGCTGGCATGGGTCTTCCGATGACGAAAAGACCGTTCAAAAAACAGACTGATATATTGTCTGACTTCCTCCGGTTTAAAAATGGCCGGCTGACGCGCTCTTTCTTTTTCCGGCCTGTTTCGCCGGCAGATGACTTCCGCCTGGACACGGCCGATTTCCATCCCTGTCACCTCGTCCAAAGACTCTATTTTCCCTTCTGACAAAAGGTATCCCAGGATCAGCTCTTCTATCCGTTCCGGCGTACAGGAAAAGGAAGTTTCCTCTCTGCCATTTACATACAATACCAGCTGCCGTTCCCGCAGCAGCGGCTGTACGACGTTTTCCCTGGCTTCTCCCCGAATCAGGACAGCCCGGCTCTCTTCCATGTAAATCTTATCGTTATCATTCATGCTATTCTTCCGTTTTCTTTTCTTCAAAGCAGTCTTCCCGGTAATGACTGAGGATGTGCTGGTACATGGACCGGACCGCCGGCGCCATGAATCCCGGATTCAGAGCGGAGATACCGATGATCCGGCTGGCTTCCGGACGGATTCGGTAACAGTCCACTTCATAGGGGATATCCCGCATAACCAGCTCCGGCATCAGACAGATCCCAAATCCTTTAGCCACCAGCGCCACCGTGGACAGGTCATCCACCACGTGGTAATTGGACTGAATCTGCAGATGGTTTTCTTTGAGGAATTTCTGGATATCCGCATCCGTACTTTCTCTTTGCGTCACGAACTGATAGTTTCTCATCTCCTCGATATCCATGTAGTTCCCGGCTTTTTTCAGGCCTCTTGGCAGTACGCACAGCAGCGGATCCCGGTACAGCGGTTCGATGGGAAGATCGCCGGCGCTGGATACAGAGAGAAATCCCAGATCTACCACGCTGTTTTTGATCCAGTAATATACCTCATCATATGTGCCCTGGAACACCTCTATGGTAATGCCTTCATATTTTCTTCGAAAAGACTGCAGGATCTCCGGCAGCCAGCTGGTACAGATGCTGGAAAACACACCGATCTTTACCTTCCCCTGTTTTAATCCATTCAGCTCTGCAATCACCTGCTGCAGACTCTCGTCACTGTTGAGCACCGCATTCACATAGGGCAGCAGCTGTTCTCCTGCGTTTGTCATGGTGATGCCGGATTTACTCCTGGTCAACACGGAAAAACCCAGCTCTTTTTCCATGGAAGAAATGGCATGGCTGATGGCGGAAGGCGTCAGTCCCAGAATATCCGCGGCTTTATGGAAGCTTCCCATATCCACCACAGTTTTAAACACCTGATACGTAAGCAGCGTCATGATCTTCTCCTTTTACCGGCTGCACTTAAACAGCAGATCCTCCCACCGCCGGTCTACTTCCGCCTGGAACTGGGCGATCAGATCCTCATTGCCCGGTTTGAACAGGTGTTTGAACCGTCCCTGTTCCCGCAGGAAATCTTCGATGGGCAGCTTCTTTTTCGGCTCATAAGACAGCGTCCATTTCCCGTGATCCACCTCAAACAGCGGCCAGTAGCAGGTTTCCACCGCCAGACGGCAGATCTTCATGATATCCGGCGTATTATATCTCCACCCTCTGGGGCAGGGCGTCATCACATTGAGGAAACAGGCTCCTTTCGTGTAAATAGCTTTATGAGCCTTCTCATGAAGGTCTTTGAAATCTCTGGTAAAAGTAGTCTGAGCCACGTAAGGTACATCGTGATCCGCGATGATACTGGCCAGATCTTTGCGGTTCTGCATTTTCCCGTTGGACTGGCTTCCCACCGGCGTAGTGGTGGTGTCGGCATACATGGGCGTAGCGGAGGAGCGCTGAATTCCCGTATTCATGTAAGCTCCGTTGTCATAGCAGACATAGACCATGTCATGTCCCCGCTCCATGGCGCCGGACAGCGACTGAAAACCGATATCATACGTACCGCCGTCTCCGCCGAAGGTGATGAATTTAAAGGTTTCATCTTCCGGCAGCCGGCCCCTTTTCTTCAGCGCCCGGTACGCCGTCTCCACACCGCTTAACGTGGCTCCCGCATTTTCAAAGGCATTGTGGATGTAACTGTCCTCCCAGGCTGTATAAGGATAGGTAAAGGAAGATACTTCCAGGCAGCCGGTGGCATTGCCGATTACAGCACGGTCCTTTTCTTCCAGCGCCCGCAGCACGGCGCGCACCGCAATGGTGGCTCCGCATCCGGCGCACATTCTATGGCCCGGGGCAAAACGCTCCGGTTTATTCATCATTTCTTTTAAACTGTAATTACTCACTGTGCGCCTCCTGTTTTCCGTAATCCGATATACTGATACTGTTCTGCTTCCTTTCCGTTTTCCACCAGATCCTCCAGCTGGGAAAATACATCGTAAACCTCATTGACGGTAAAATCTCTGCCAGCCAGGCCATAGATATAATTTACCGTCTCAATCATGACTTTGCTCCGGTACAGACCGGCCGTCACCTCGCTTCCCAGCGGACCGCCGTTTCCGTTGTAGCTTTCGCATCGATCCATGATGGCCGCAGCCTTGCAGTTTTTCAAGGCCTGCGCCAGTTCCTGCGCCGGGAAAGGACGGAATACCCGCAGCTTGATCACTCCCACTTTTTTTCCCTGAAGGCGCAGATCATCCACCGCCTGTTTGGCAGTTCCCGCAGCCGACCCCATAATCAGCATGATATAGTCGGCATCCTCTGTGCGGTATTCTTCAAACAGACCGTACTTTCTGCCGGAGATTTTTTCAAACTCTTTCGCCACCTGAAGAATCACCTCTTTGGAGCGTTCCAGCGCCAGTTCCTGGTTTTTCTTGGCTTCCATGGCGTAGGCTGTCACAGAATAGGGTCCCACGGCAATGGGTTTTCCAGGGTTGAGCAGATATTCCTCCGGTTCATATTCCCCGACAAAATCCTTCACCACATCATCCTCCAGCAGCTCGATATTTTCCACCGCATGGCTGGTGATAAACCCGTCCTGGCATACCATCACCGGCAGATGTACATCGCTATGTTCCGCAATGGGATAGGCTTGAAGGAAATTATCGTAGGCCTCCTGATTATTTTCCGCATAAATCTGGATCCAGCCCGTATCTCTGGCGCCCATGCCGTCAGAATGGTCACAGTTGATATTGATCGGACCGGACAGCGTCCTGTTTACCAATGTCAGCACCAAAGGCATCCGGTTGGACGCCGCCAGCAGCAGCTCCTCCCACATCAGCGCCAAACCTGCCGATGAAGTGGCTGTCAGACTCCTGGCCCCGGCCGCTTCCGCTCCGATGGCCGCGCTCATGGAAGAATGCTCGCTTTCCACCGGGATAAATTCTGTATCGACTTCCCCGTTGGCGATATAGGTGGATACCATCTGGGGAATCTCCGTAGAAGGAGTAATGGGAAACGCCGGCATGACATCCGGGTTCACCTGGCGGATTCCGTAGGCGACCGCCTCATTTCCTGACATACGTTCTCTGATTGCCATCTTTATCTCCCCTCCTTCATTTCTATCGCGTCAAAGGGACAGACTGCAGCGCAGATACCGCATCCCTTGCAGTGATCATAGTCAAAATCTCCTCTTTCCCCATCCGTTACCGGAATACTGGAATCGGGACAGACCGGCGCGCACAGCAGACACTGTCTGCACAGATCCTCATGAAGCACCGGCGTACTGGTTCTCCACTCTCCCGTTTCAAAATATCTGGATGTTCCCCCCGCAAACATCATCAGCCCTTCGGTCAGTTCCTGGTGGGGAGTCTGTTCGTTTATCTTCTGTACGTCTGTTCTCATGCCGCCACATCCTCCATCACACGGAAGGTCATCTTTAAGGCCTTCATATTTCCTTCAATGACTTCCGGTTTTTTAGCGAATTTATGATGATAGGAAGCTTCCATATCCGCTATAAATTCTTCCTTTTCCATCACCCCGCTGACCGCCACAGCCGCCGCCAGCATAGGAGAATTGGGGAAATATTTTCCCAGACATTGCAGGGAAATTTTTCTTGCGTCGATGGTGTAGATTTTCCCCTGCCACCCTTTGAGCAAAGTCCTGACTTCTCCTTCTGTCATGGAGGTGTTGACCAGCACAGCCCCCTCTTCTTTTAAGCCCGCCGTCACGTCCACCGTATGTAATAACGTCTCATCGACCACTACCACCAGATCCGGCGTGTAAATATTGGAATGTACACGGATCGGGTTTTCGCTGATCCTGTTGAAAGCCGTGATGGGAGCGCCCATCCGTTCCGGTCCGTATTCCGGAAATCCCTGTACGTACTTCCCGGTTTTAAAGGCCACATCCGCCAGCAAAAGCGCCGCTGTCTTGGCCCCCTGACCGCCGCGGCCATGCCATCTGATTTCGTATCCACTGCTCATCATCATCTCTCCCTTACCTTTATGTATTATTATTCATCTTTATCATTTATTTTTTTCAACAAATTTTATTATACGTACAGATTTCATCAATGTAAAGTGAAAGTGTGAGCACTTTTCATTTTATTCATGAATTATTTTCATTTTACAATCCAAAAGAACGCCGGCTTTACTCCCGAAAGACGGCTATTCTTTCACTATTCAACTGATAGATATCATCACGGATATTCCGCAGGGAAGGAATCTGTCTTCTGGCCTTTGCCATTTCTTTCGGATCCACCTGACCGATCACGCATTCTTCCTGTGCCCCTCCCCGGGCCAGCACGTCTCCCCAGGGACTGATAATCATGGAATGTCCATAAGCGGTAAAAGCCGGTTTCTCTCCGCACTGACAGCAGGCCAGCACGTAGCAGGTATTTTCAATGGCCCTGGCACGAAGCAGCGTCTCCCAATGCTTCTCCCCTGTGGCGCGGGTAAAGTTGGCCGCCACGATCAGTATCCGGGCTCCATTTCGGCTTTGAATCCGATACAATTCCGGAAAGCGCAGATCATAACAGATGGACAGCCCGAAAGAATCCAGACCGGTGTTGACCAGCACGATTTCTTCCCCAGGACAGATGTCATCTGATTCCCGGTAAACCGGCCCGTTTTCCACCTCCACGTCAAACATGTGCAGTTTTCGGTATTTTCCCATCAGCTCTCCGCCCGGCCCATACATCAGACTGGTGTTAAAGGGCCTTCCTGCCGGGTTTCTTTCTGTAATGCTTCCCCCATGGATATACATCCCGTATTTTTTCGCCTGAAAGGAGAAAAATTCCCCCCATGCTCCCGGGATCTCTTCCGCATGAGCTCTCATATCTGTTCCGATATAATCCACCGTTTCCGGAAACACCGCCAGGCAGGCGCCTTCGCCGGCCGCCTGCCTGATAAAATACTCTGCCTTTCGCATATTTTCTTTTTTGTCACAGCCGCTGTCCATCTGGATCAGCGCCGCCTTCCAGGGTTCTTCCATATCCCACTACTCTCCCTGTCAATACACAAACACAGCCACGCCATAAGGCGGAAGCTTATATCCAAAGGAATAACTTCTGTTATCACACGGTTTTTTCTCCGCCATATACTCTGTTTTGCGAATCGTCGTCTTTCCGCCGTACTTGGGATCCGCGCTGTTCAGAATCAGTCTGTATTTTTTCTTTTTCGGCACGCCCACCCGATAATCCGGCCGCGCCATTGGTGTGAAATTGCAGACAAACAACAGGTTATTTCTGCCTGTAGGTGATTTTCTTACAAAACTGAAGATACTGCGGTCAGCATCGTCCGCGTTGATCCATTCAAATCCTTCCGTGTTCCTGTCCATGGCATACAGCGCCGGATATTTTTTATACATCATCAACAGCTCGCTGACATAAGATTGAAGCTTTTGATGTTTCTCTTCCCGCAGCAGATACCAGTCCAGCTCCCTTTCTTCACTCCACTCTCTTAGCTGTCCGAACTCCTGTCCCATGAACAGCAGTTTCTTGCCGGGATGGCCGAACATGAAAGAATATCCCGCCTTCAGGTTCTCAAACTTATCGTCAAAATATCCCGGCATTTTTTCCAGCATGGAACATTTCAGATGTACCACTTCATCGTGGGAAAGCACCAGAATATAATTCTCACTGTAGGCATAGGTCATGGAGAAGGTCATTTTGTTGTGATTGTATTTCCGGAAATAGGGATCCAGCTTCATATATTCCAGAAAATCATGCATCCAACCCATGTTCCACTTAAGGCTGAAATTCAGACCGTCCTCTTCCACCGGGCCCGTCACTTTCGGCCAGGCTGTGGATTCCTCAGCGATCATCACCGTCCCTTTATTTCTGCCCAGCACTACGGTATTCAGGTGCTTGAAGAATTCGATGGCCTCCAGATTTTCATTTCCGCCGTATTTATTTGCCACCCATTGTCCGTCCTGTTTGCCATAATCCAGATAAAGCATGGAGGCCACCGCATCCACACGCAGACCGTCCACATGGAAATGTTCCACCCAGTACAAAGCGTTGCCGATGAGGAAATTTTTCACCTCGTTCCTGCCGTAATTAAAAATTTTCGTTCCCCAGTCAGGATGTTCTCCCTGCCGGGGATCCGCATGTTCATAGACAGCCGTGCCGTCAAACATTGCCAGGCCGTGGGCATCTTTGGGGAAATGCGCCGGTACCCAGTCTAAAATGACGCCGATTTTATTTTTATGCAGATAGTTTACCAGATACTGGAACTCCGCCGGAGAACCATAGCGCGAAGTGGGCGCATAATACCCTGTCACCTGATATCCCCAGGAGCCGTCAAAGGGATGTTCCGCAATTCCCATCAGCTCCACATGGGTATATCCCATCTTTTTCACATAATCCGCCAGGGCATGGGCAAACTGCTTGTACGTATAGAATCCCTTTTCATTCTCCTCTGTAGCCGGGTGCTTCATCCAGGAACCGGGATGCACTTCATAGATGGACATAGCTCCGTCTCTTGGGTCATGCTGCGCCCGGTTTTTCATCCATATGCCATCGCTCCAGTGAAAATTGGAAATATCGGCAATGCGGGAGGCCGTCCCGGGCCGCAGTTCCGCCCAGTTGCCGTAAGGATCCGACTTGTAAAGTCCCTCTCCATCCTGCGTGGTAATATAAAACTTATAGAGCTGTCCCACTTGCGCATCCGGCACAAAACATTCGAAAACGCCGATTTCACCCACCTTCGTCATGGGATCGGCATCCTCCTCCCAGTCATTAAACTCCCCTATGACAGAAACGCCCTTTGCATTGGGCGCCCATACGGCAAAATAAACCCCTTTATGTCCGTCCAAAGTCATGGGATGGGCGCCCATTTTTTTATAGATATCATAGTGAGTGCCCTGTCCGAACAGATACTGATCCAGTTCACCGAATATCACTTTTTCCATACCTTCATACCTCCTGTGCCGGCGTACATAAAACCGCGCAGCCGTATTTTTTCAGTTCGATGGTCACAAGACCCTGATCATCACTGTATTTTTCTCCGGAAACCTCATCCAGATATTCTTTTCCCCCCACCGGAAGAGCAAATGTAACCGACGCCGGGTTTTCATCATTATTTACCGCTGCCACCACTGCCTGATCCCCCAGAATCCGTGCAAAAACATACTGGCGGTTAGTAAGCAGCAATTCCCGGTATTCCCCGTATACGCAGGCCGGATATTTACCGTAGATCTGTCCCAGTCTGCGGATCCATTCCATCAGATCAGGATGGGGATTATCCGCCAGCGTCTCCTCTAAGTTCACCGCCGGCCGCATGCCATCGTCATTGGGCCCGACTTTTACCCCTTCGATCCCCCATTCCGATCCGTAGTAAACAGAAGGGATACCCGGCAGCAAATACAAAAGCGCATAAACAGAAAAACTGTGCTCCCAGATATTCAGCTTGCTGGCCAGCCGGTCCACATCGTGATTGTCCACAAAGGAGTACAGCCGCATTCCTCTGTAGATTCCGCCGTTTTGATCAAACTGGCGGCGAATAGTGTGGGCGATTTCAAAATAATTATGATCATTGTGACCGGAATACAACCCTTTATGAAGCTCGTAATTGGTTACGCTGTGCAGCATCTTCTGTCCATCCTGGATATAGCGGGAATAATCTCCGTGAATCACCTCGCCCATCAGCCAGAAATCCTCTTTCCATTCCGAAGTACGGCGCCGCATTTCTTCCATGAAATAAAAATCCAGACAGTCCGCGCTGTCCAGACGGATGCCGTCGATGTCAAACTCTGTGATCCAAAAACGGATCACATCCATCAGATACTCTCTCACCTCTTCGTTCTGGAGATTTAAGTTAACCAGCTCAAAGCATCCTCTCCAGGCCTCATAGGAAAATCCGTCATTGTACGGCGTGTTTCCGCCAAACCACAGTCCTTTATACCAGCCGCAATAACGGGAATTCTCCCTGTTTTTCTGAATATCCTGGAAAGCAAAAAATTCTCTTCCCGTGTGGTTGAACACGCCGTCCACCACCACTTTGATATTTCTTTCATGTGCTTTTTCTACAAAACATTTAAAATCATCATTGTCACCCAACCGGCGGTCTGTCCGTTTATAATCTTTTGTATCGTAACCGTGAGTGGAAGATTCAAACAGCGGCCCGATGTAGACGGCTGAAAATCCCATATCCTTCATATGATCCAGCCAGGGATACAGCTGCTCAAAACGGTGAACCGTTCCTTCTTCCTGATTCACCTTTGGCGCTCCCGTCATCCCCAGCGGATACATGTGATAAAACACTGCTTCTTCATACCATTTTCCCATAAGAATACTACCCCTTTTCTATGAATATATACCATACATAAACTGATGAACAATCCCGTAAGTCTGTTCATCAGAAATTTCCACACTTTTATCCTCCGGACCGTCCCGCAGGCACATCATCAGATAATGATCCAGCGCTCCGATAAATCCTACGGCAAACTGCCGCTGCCTTCCGTGCATATTTCCCAGCTCATTGGCAGCATCTTCAAAAACCTGCACAATCCGGTTATAATATTTCTGAATCATCGGAAAGACTGTCTGAAATCCTTCGCTTTCCCTCCCGGAATAAAACAGCGCCAGCATCAAAAGATAACACTTCCGATAACGAACCGCATAATCAAAATATGCTCTTGCAATCTGAAACAGCCGTTCCGGAACATGTCCCTGAAAAGAAACCGCCCTGTCCAGCAACTCATCCAGGATCTGGTAATAATTATTCAGAACCTGCTGCAGCAGACCCTTTTTACTTCCAAAATAGTAATACAGCGTCGGCTTTGTAATTCCTGCTGCGTCCGCAATTTCCTGGACCCCCACGCCATCGTACCCTCTGGCATAAAACAGATCCAGGGCACACGTCATAATTGTCTCTTTATTATCCATATTCTGCTCCTTTTTCCTATTATACCAATCGGTATAGGCGCTGTCAAATAAAATCCCTCAAAGTCAAAAAGCTTTGAGGGATTTTATTCTTACCATTTTTTAATAATCATTACTGTAACGAACCGCATCCTTATTCTGTTTTGCGCCGACTGTATAGAAAATGGCAATGATCAGCGCGATAACGGGAGAAATCAGTGAAGTAACTTCTCCGCCGCCTGCCACAGCGAGTATTCCAAACAAAAGGCTGAAGCCGCAAAATACGATGGTAATAATACCCAACACAAAGTTCACGCCGCATTTCTCCGGCTTGTTGCTGTTTTTTACACCCAGGATCCCAACGATCAGGCTGTAAGCTGCTGACACAATAATTACGATCCCCACTATACCGGCGATAATACCCAAAATAGAGCCGACAGAACTGTCCACCCCGTCTACAGACAGGAACATCGTTCCTCCCGCCAGCGCCAGCAGACCGAGCAGAATCGTAATGGCTGCCTGAATAATATACAGGATTCCGGTTACCTTCAGTTTCAGTCTTCCAGGTGCATTATTTTCCATAATCATTCCCTCCTCATGTGTATGAATCAGAACGTCTGATTCAACAGTATTTCTCGCCACCATTATGACGGAAACTGTCATCTTTGTCAAGAAAAAAGGACATCGATCCTCTCGGATCGATGCCCGCATTTTTTATTAACCGAAATATCTCTTTAACAGACCTTCGAAAGCCTTTCCATGACGAGCTTCGTCTCTTGCCATTTCATGAACGGTGTCATGGATTGCATCCAGATTAGCTGCTTTTGCACGTTTTGCCAGATCAAATTTACCAGCTGTCGCGCCGTTTTCTGCCTCTACTCTCATCTCCAGATTCTTCTTGGTGCTGTCAGTTACCACTTCACCCAGAAGTTCTGCGAATTTTGCAGCATGCTCTGCTTCTTCATAAGCTGCTTTCTCCCAGTAAAGACCGATTTCCGGATATCCTTCTCTGTGAGCAACTCTTGCCATTGCCAGGTACATACCAACTTCTGAACACTCTCCGTTGAAGTTTGCTCTTAAATCTTCAATGATGTCCTCGCTGACACCCTGAGCTACTCCTACTACATGTTCTGCAGCCCAGCTGCGTTCTGCTGTCTGCTCTACGAATTTATCTCCCGGCACACCACACTGAGGACATTTCTCCGGTGCAGCTTCTCCTTCATAAACATAACCACATACGCTACAAACGAATTTTTTCATTGCCATGTTCTCCTTTTCTTTTAATTTTTAATAATAGTAATTATTACTATTTTAAGTTACCACATATTTTCCGGATTGTCAAGGGCTATTTAAGCACTTTTCATACTTTTTGCACAATCTTTACACAGCCCGTAAAAGTTTGTCACATACCGCTCAATCACACCGTCAAAGTTTTTCGATGCAGCCTCTTTAACATAATCAATGTTCTCCATCTCCAGATCTATTACACAGTGACACTGACGACAGATAAAATGATGATGCGGTTCTACATTGCTGTCAAACCGGTCCGCCCCGTTCTCCACCGTAATTCTGCATATCTCCCCGATATTTTCCAAAAGAGTCAGGTTCCGGTAAATCGTACCCAGACTGACGTTTGGGTAAACCATACGGATATTATCATAAATCGTATCTGCCGTGGGATGATCTTTCCGTGACATCAGGAACTCTTTTATGGATTCACGCTGACGGCTGTATTTCAGAGTTGCCATATTTTCCTCCTTTCGATAATGATAATAGTTACTATTATAATACATGAAACATCTTTCATCGTCAACTGTAAATTTTTTCCGGAATCTGTTACAATAAGTAAATAACAGGGAGGACGTCATATGCAGAAAAAATCGCATCATCTGTTCATCGTTTTATTCATCATCCTGATCGTCGTTTTATCAGGAATTTTTCTAATACTTTTTTCGCGTATCAAACAAGACAAACAATACAACGAACTTCTGTCCCTGGGCGATAAGTATCTGCGGGAACTAAATTATGAGGATGCTGCCATCGCTTTTCAAAACGCCATTGAAATCAGTGAAAGGGAACAGACTGCTTACCTGCGCCTGGCAGAAACCTACACTGCTGCACAGGATTACAACCGGGCTGCGGATGTACTGGTGGCCGGATACGATACTGCAGATGATAACACATTGATCCAAAGCAGGATGATTGCCGTTTACTCCTTAGTTTCTCCTTCCCGCCAGGAACAGATTCATCAAAGGATCCCGCAGGATGTTCCGGATCCCACCCAGGAAAAACCTGCGCCTTCCGTCACTGCCGCGGCTTCTCCCACACCGACGCCGACCGCGTCTCTCACTCCAGAAGCACAAGAGCCCCCGGCAGAAACAAATTCTGATGGAAGTTTCACCGAGGAACAGCTGGATACCATAAGACAAATGCTCCGAATTCCCGAAAACCTGGATACAACCGTCACCCAGAGCGCTCCTTCCTACTGGGATGCCGGAGAACGATGGCTGATTCAGGTCACTTTTTATAACAGCGAAGGAGTCATGATAGCCGGCGCGGCATTTGACCAGCAGACCATGGAAATGTGCCGGAATATTTATATGTACTCCGGCGGCTGATTTTTTTAATAAAACAAAAAAGGAGACTCCGCAAATGAAAAAGAATAGGAAAAATGTTCTGATTGGTGTTTTCATTGTACTGATTCTGGCCCTGGCGGCCGTCCTGCTGATGATTTTTCTGCGTATAAAAAATACGAAGGATTACAACGAACAGCTATCTCTCGGTGACAAATACCTGGCAGAATTAAATTACGAGGACGCGGCCATCGCATTTAGGAATGCCATCCAGATAAACGAAAAGAAAGAGACCGGCCATATCCGTCTCTCTGACGTTTACATCGCCACAGAAGACTATGATCAGGCGGCTGACGTTCTTCTGACCGGTTACGATGCCACCGGCGAGAGCACGCTGATCAAAGAGCGGATCATCGCCATTTATCCACAGGTTTCCGACGAATATAAAGAAAAGATTGAAGAAAAAATCGAAGAAGTGGATACAGATCCCGGCCAGAATGAAGAAACACAGCCTGCCGACCCTCCCGAAGAGACGACAGAAGTTTCCATCGGACACGTGGTCGCCGTCAAAGATCGGATTTTTTACTGGAAATACTCTTCCCAAAGCTATGAGAATGCCGGTGCGCTGGCCTCCTTTGGTTCCGGCTGGATTGCTTCTAACCAGCTGATCTGCCGGACAGCAGACGGCACGGAGCAGATTCTTCTGGAGTCTGCTCCCCAGGGAGATACTTACATCTCCGACTGCGGCACCCTGGGAATCGGCGGCGAAAAACTCTTTTTTGACATGCCGGACGCGAACAGCACCGACAGCGGAAAAACCATTCTATGCTCCTACGATCTGGAAACCGGTGAAACCGTAAATTACGGAGGCGGCCATTTAAAAGCGGTAACCGACGATGGCAGAGCCATCGGTTATACCAGTCCGGAAAATACTCAGGGTTATACCCTTTTTCTCACCAATGAAGACGGAACCACCACTGCCCTGGCCACCGGTGTCGCCCAGTACCTGGATTACCACAACGGGATGGTTTACTTCCAGCCTCTGGAAACAGATTACACCACTGCCAGAGCGACCCTCTCCTGTGTCTCTCCTGAAAGCCTGCAGGTACAGAATCTGTATACGGTGACAGCGGACTTTCCCGTCAACAACAATTCCTGTACCATCTCCCAGATTGCTTATCAGGGAGACAGAATCTACTTTGCCTACGGTTCTTACGGCGGCACCGGCGGTTTCTACCAGGGAGGAAAAGTAGCCTGTGTCAATGCTGACGGTTCAGGCGGACGCATCGCCTCCGGTTCTGAGGTCCTTGGCGACTCCCGGTTTCTGGTCACGCAAGACGGCTCTGCCATACAGGAAGATTCGGAATCCATATCAACCTATGGAACTGACCTGGCGGAATATTATACGCTGAACGGAAATCTGTACCATTATAACCGGGAAGCCGGCGGACAGCCTGATCTTCTGGTGGAACCTTCCGATTACACCTCCTTCTCCGGCGGACTTTTAGGCGTATTCGACAGCGCCGGTATCCATCTGCAGGAAGCAGCTCTGACCGGCGATAAAGTATACTACCGTATCGATTCCTGCATACAGAATGATTCCGTTTCCATCGGCTGGCGTACCGGATACAGCCGCCAGTACTCCGCACTGTTTGAAAAAGATCTGGAAACAGGAACCGTGACGGAACTTTACCGGTATTAAATTATACCTTTACAATCCGCTCATCTTATGATAACCTGAGAGTAATCAGGAAAAACACCGTGACGAAGAGAGTACTTTGGCGATTCGTTCCACAGAGAATTCCCGGACGCTGAGAGGGATGGACGGATGCTTTGGGAAGATGGCTTCTGAGAGGCGCACCGACCCGTGTACCATGGGTACACGATAGGCTGCGACAGGATTCGCCTGTTATAGCGAGCGGGTATGATAGTACCCAGTGAGATCTTCTGCCGCGAGGCTTTAGATGAACAGAAGTGGTAACACGGGTTATTCAGGCTCGTCTTCTTATTAAGAAGACGGGTCTTTTCTTTTCTCTGACAGGAATAAGGAGGTAACAGACACATGGAAAAACAAAAGTATTACATCACAACAGCCATCGCCTATACATCAGGCAAACCGCACATCGGCAACACCTATGAGATCGTGCTCGCGGACAGCATCGCCCGTTTCAAAAGACAGCAGGGCTATGATGTCTTCTTTCAGACCGGAACCGATGAACACGGACAGAAAGTAGAATTAAAAGCTGCGGAAAAAGGCGTCACACCAAAGGAATTTGTGGATGAAGTAGCCGGAGAAATCAAACGGATCTGGGATCTGATGAACACCTCTTATGATAAATTCATCCGCACCACAGATGCTGATCATGAGGCTCAGGTACAGAAGATTTTCAAAAAACTGTATGATCAGGGTGACATTTATAAAGGATATTACGAGGGTCTGTACTGCACTCCCTGCGAATCTTTCTTTACAGAATCTCAGCTGGTGGACGGAAAATGTCCTGACTGCGGCCGACCGGTGACACCGGCAAAAGAAGAGGCATATTTCTTCAAAATGAGCAAATACGCCGACAGACTGATCGATTACATTAATACCCATCCGGAATTCATCCAGCCGGTATCCCGTAAAAACGAAATGATGAATAACTTCCTGCTTCCAGGTCTGCAGGATCTCTGCGTATCCCGTACCTCTTTCACCTGGGGTATCCCCGTATCCTTCGATCCGAAGCATGTAACCTACGTATGGCTGGATGCCCTGACCAACTATATCACCGGTATCGGCTACGACTGCGACGGAAACAGTTCCGACCTCTTTAAGAAAAACTGGCCGGCTGACCTGCATCTGATTGGTAAGGATATCATCCGCTTCCACACCATCTACTGGCCCATCTTCCTGATGTCTCTGGATCTGCCGCTGCCCAAACAGGTCTTCGGTCATCCCTGGCTGCTGCAGGGAGACGGAAAAATGAGCAAATCCAAGGGAAACGTGCTTTATGCCGATGAACTGGCAGACTTTTTCGGTGTGGACGCCGTACGATATTTCGTTCTGCATGAAATGCCCTTCGAAAATGACGGTGTGATTACCTGGGAACTGATGGTTGAGCGTCTGAACTCCGAACTGGCTAACACCCTCGGCAATCTGGTCAATCGTACCATCTCCATGTCCAATAAGTATTTTGACGGCGTGGTGGAGAATAAAAATATCTGTGAACCGGTGGATGACGACCTGAAAACAGTCGTAACCTCCACCAGAGACAAAGTCGCAGAAAAAATGGAAGGTCTGCGGGTGGCAGACGCCATGACGGAAATTTTTAATCTGTTCAAACGGTGCAACAAATACATCGATGAAACCATGCCCTGGGCTCTGGCCAAAGACGAAGACAAAAAAGACCGTCTGGCAACGGTACTTTACAATCTGGTAGAGGGTATCTGCATCGGCGCAGAACTGCTGGAATCCTATATGCCGGAAACTGCAGAAAGGATCCGCACCCAGTTAAATGCCAAAAAACGTAACTACGATGATCTAGCCACATTTGGTCTCTATCCTTCCGGAAATAAGGTGACCGACAAGCCGGAAATCCTCTTTGCCCGTCTGGATATCAAAGAAGTTCTGGAAAAGGTAGAAGCAAAAAACGCTGCAGAAGCAGCGAAAGAGGCAAAAGAAGCCGGGATTGACATCGAACCTAAAGAAGAAATCTCCTATGACGATTTCATGAAAATGCAGTTCCAGGTAGGTGAAATCATTTCCTGTGAAGAAGTGAAAAAATCAAAAAAACTGCTCTGCTCCCAGGTAAAAATCGGCAGCCAGGTACGTCAGATCGTATCCGGCATCAAAGCCCATTATAAACCGGAAGATATGGTCGGCAAAAAAGTAATGGTGCTGGTAAACTTAAAACCGGCAAAACTGGCCGGCGTTATGTCAGAAGGCATGATCCTCTGTGCGGAAGATGAAAACGGTGAACTGGCTCTGATGGTACCGGACAAAGATATGCCCGCAGGAGCAGAAATCTGCTGAGAGGTGACAAACTATATGATCTTTGAAAGTCACGCACATTATGATGACGAAGCCTTTGATTCCGACCGGGATCGGCTGCTTTCGTCCATGAAAGAAAACGGTGTGGAAACCATCGTAAACGTCAGCGCCAGCAAAAAAAGCCTTGACAGAGTCAATGAACTGATGAAAAATTACTCCTTCATCTATGGAGCCTTCGGGCTCCATCCCGATGAAGTGGGTGATATGACCGATGAACTGCTGGAAAAAATCCGCCTTCTTTCCCGCCAGGAAAAAGCAGTGGCCATCGGAGAGATCGGTCTGGACTACTACTGGGATAAAGAACACCACTCTCTGCAGAAAAAATGGTTTGAAGCCCAGGCACAGCTTGCCCGGGAAGAAAAACTGCCTATCATCGTCCACAGCCGGGAAGCCGCCGCTGACACCCTGGACATGGTAAAAGGATTTCGCGGCGGAGAAATCGGCGGCGTCATCCATTGTTTTTCCTACACGAAGGAAATGGCCCGGGAATATCTGAACATGGGATTTTATCTGGGCATCGGCGGCGTAGTTACTTTTAAAAACGCCAGAAAATTAAAAGAAGTGGTGGAATACGCCCCCCTGTCTTCTCTTTTGCTGGAAACCGACTGTCCCTATCTGGCGCCCGTTCCCAACCGGGGTAAACGCAATAACTCCATTTATCTGAAATATGTAGCCCAAACCATCGCCGAAATCAAACAGATTTCCTGCGAGGAAGTGATCGAAGCCACCAGGCAAAATGCCCGAAAAATGTTTCATATCCAATAAAACAAGGGATATTAACCATAAATATATTGTAGTAGAAAGGATACCAAGGCTATGAAAAAGTGCCAGAACTGTGGGCAAAACTGCCCTGATCAGGATGTATTCTGTGAAAACTGCGGCGCCAGGCTGCCGAAACTGTCCGCAAGAACAAAACAGAAAAATTTCATCCCTGTTTTAGCCGGCTGCTGTGCCGCAGCAGCTGTCATAATTTCTGCTGCTATCTTTTACACAGGTATGAACCGCGATCGCTCCGGGGAGTCCCGACAAGCAGAAACCAGCCTGGCAGAATCCTCCAAGGCGCCTGTTTCTGCTGCTGTTCCGTCCGAGCTTCCCTCTTCCACAGAGGCGAAGTCAGTTTCCTACAAAACTTATTACGTGGTCAACTGTCAGGAAAGCATTACTTTGCGAAATTCACCTTCCACAAAAAGCAGCGAAATCTGCCAGATTCCTTTCGGCTCTGCCGTCAGTTATATAGAAACTGCCTCAGATGGCTTTTACAAAATTATATATAATGGAAAAACCGGATACGCACTGGCTTCTTATCTGGATCTGACTCCTCAAGATGAACCTCCTGCACTGGCTCCTGTCAATACAAATACCTATCCTACCTATTATGTGGTCAATTGTCAGGAAAGCATTACTCTGAGAAAATCTGCCCGAACCAGTTCCGGCGAAATCTGCCAGATCCCTCTTGGCGCCGCTGTTTCCTTCGTGGAAAACGCAGGCAGTGGATTTTATGAAATTATCTATAACGGAAAGACCGGCTATGCACTGGCTTCTTACCTGAGTCCGGAGCAAAAATCAACATCTTCCGATTCTTATCTTCAGGTTGTAAACTGTAAGGAAAGTATTACGTTAAGAAAATCCCCCAGCACAAAAGCGGATTCTTTCTGTCAGATTCCCCTTGGTGCCTCTGTAAAATATCTGGAACCGGCAGAAAACGGTTTCTGTATGGTCAGTTACAACGGTTATACCGGATACGTACTGGTCAGCTACCTGTCCGTGCAGTAAATTAACATTAAATTAATTGTAAAAATTGGTGTTGAAAAACAGATGGGATTATTCATTTGTTTTCCAACACCCCTACAAAAATTCACCCGGAAAACCTCTTCATATAATTTTCTGCAGTTTTCTGATCCATCGAAAACATATTCTGCAGCTTTTCACAGAAATTTTCTTTCGAAATTCCACATGTAAAATAGTCATTTACCAATATCTGTATAATCCTTTCTCTCTCTTCATTTCTTCCCTTGCTTTTTCCTTCCTCTCTGGCATCCGCTATCATTTCCTGCAAACCGTTCATCGTTTCCTTTCGCCCTTCTTCTCTGGCATCCGCCAGCATATCATCGATCGCTTTACACATATTCACCTTCCCCTTTCGCTCCTGCTTCTCTTTTTTGATTCGATCCAGTTCCTCTGTCCCGGTCATCACACTGATCAGGTCATAGGCGTCCTCCGCCAGCTCTGACAGCGCTTCCTCTTCTGCCCTGGCAAAGGCCCGCAGCTTCTCCTTGTCGTCTGCATTCTGCACGAACCCGAACACCAGCTTCAGATCCGTCCGGAACGCTTCCGCGTAAGGATAATTCCCCACCTCAATCACGTGAACCGGGTAGTCTGCTAAAAGCTCCCGTACCTCCGGCAGCATCCCTTCCAGATCCAGCAGATCTTTCAGATTCCTAGGGCCGTCCCAGTGCTTCCCGAAATAGAGCACCAGGGTCACTACCGGCAGGAACCGGTCCTCCCGGGAGATCCCGGACAGATATTCCTCCGCCTTTAAGTCTTTCCGCTCACGGTGCTCCTGCCTGCGGATCCGCAAAGCGGCTGTTGTTCTTAAGATAAGCTGTCGTCAATACATCTTTATCCCGCATGCATTCTCCTTTCCGTCAAATGCACATCCTGGATTTGCTTTTATTATACAAGAAAGGAATTGCAAATGCAATGGAAAAAGCTGCATTTTATACAAACACACTGATTCCTGTAATCCTGTCTGTCCATCTGACTGTTTTCAATTTTTTTATCATGGAATTTGTCGGCCGAACGGCCTTTCGAAACCGGGGATCCCGGTTGTAGAGTGGTATAATCATACCACAAAAAATTTGCATTTGCAAGCACAAAAACTAATTTCCGCCGCCAGGCGTACCACAACAAAACCCGGATTTCACGCATCCGGGTTCTGCATTATTCATATGTCAAATCAAATGATTTCAATATCTTATATCCATCCAGCATGCCTGCCAGATAAGCATTCGTAATGACATGATATTCTGCTTCCAGCATACTGTCTGTCAGCTGTTCCACAGCATCCCGCTGCTTCGGAGACAGTTCCATAGAATCAAGAATACTCCTTGCATTCCCTTCCTGTGCTTTTATCTGTGCATACTCCAGATCTCCGTCCAGCAGCGTCCGATAAGTAGAATTTTTTATACTGTCCGCACCCAGTTTCAACAATTCCATAATTTCCACACGGCTGCTTCCGTTTTTCAGGATGGAAAGAATTTCTTCCGTGATCTCCTTTTTAATCTCCCTTTTGTCCTCACCCATATATGATCTGCTCCTTTCCTGTTTCAGCGATAGCAACATACATCTTCCTCACACTGTATTCTGCTGACAGACTGATTACACAAAACGTATTTTCACAGCCGATTGTTTCTATTTAGTGACAGACTTTTCTGAATAAAAAAATATACTAAATATAGATCAGGTTACTAAACAGTCACAATAATGGAGACAGAATAATCATGCAATGGATTCTACAGGATATTCCTTTAGGGCGCAATATGCAAACAATCAGAATGGCCAGAAATATGACGCAGATGCAAGTCGTGGAAAAGATGCAGCTGCTGGGGAGTTCCATGTCCCGGAGTACTTATGCCAATATTGAATCCGGGCGCAGGAATATAAAGGCCAGCGATCTAAAAGCGCTAAAAACTATCTTTGATGTTGATTACTCAGAATTTTTCAAGGAATAAAGTGCAGGATGTATTGTTTCTATCTAGTCACAATCATAGCACAGACAGAACATTTCCACAATAATATTGTACTAAGATAGTTTTCCGCCTTTTTCTTTTTTGTTTTCTTTTGCATTATTTTTATTTGCATATATTATTATATACTATGATTATAACAATTGCAAGGCTGTTTTTAATTTTCTTCTTTTTCTGATACTTTCACAATCATAAATTTCTCATCAAATTCTTCAGCCTCCACAGGCTTGCTGTACAAGTAACCCTGTCCGATATCGCACTGCAGAGCTCTGAGCAATTCCTGATCTTCCGGCGTCTCCACTCCCTCTGCTACCACTGAAATATTTAAATCCTTGGCCATCTGAATCACTTTTTTTATAATCAGCGTACCTCGCTCCTGATCCTCCAAAGACATATTCATCAGAAATCCCCGGTCCAGCTTCAGCTCGTTGATATGCAGCCGCGCCAGCGTATTTAAAGAAGAATATCCGCTGCCGAAATCATCCAACGATACCCGAAATCCTTTTTCCTGCAAAAGAGCCACTTTTTTATTCAGTTCTTCTACATTTTCCAGCGCCATACCTTCCAGTATTTCTAATATGATCATTTTAGGAGAAATCTGGTATCGATCAGTCAGATCAACCAGTTTCTGAACGTATTCCGGTTCATAAAATAACAGTTTGGACTGATTGACTGAAATCGGTACGGGGGTGATCCCCCGTTCCATCCAGGAACGGATCTGACGGCAGGCCTGCTCCACCATGTAAAGATCCAATACGGTACAAAAACCGTTATTTTCAAAAAGCGGGATAAACTGATCCGGGAAAATCATCCTGCCGTCTTCCTTCTTCCAGCGAACCAAGGCTTCCGCTCCGGCCAGAGTTCCCCTTTGAATATTTTTTTTCGGCTGCAGAAAAAGACGGAATTCACCATCCTTCAAAGCTTGTTCCATATGCCCTTCAATATAGTCTTCCAATTTTTCTCTCTGGTGCATTTTTGTGTCAAAAAACCGGATCGTCTGCACATGCGTATGAATGATCCGCTCCAGGGCCAAAGATGCGCGGCTGATCAAATTTCCGCTTTCCCGCTGATTTTCCTCCAGAGAATCTATAAAAGTAATACCACAGTAAAGTTTTAACTGATAGTCTGTCGTCCTGGCAATGGAAGAACTATGTTCGATTTCTCTAAGCATTCTGTCCATACGGGACGTCAGAATCTTCTTATCTGTATCTGTAAGAAAAATATAAAACCGATCCTCCGTATCCCGGCAGAAAAACTCCTCTTTTTTCAGATGCCGTTCGATTACCGTTTTCGTCCTGTAAAGAAGTCTTTCCGCCCGTTCATTTCCAAAAGTTTCCTTTATAAAAGGAAAGCGCTGAATGCTGACAGCCGCCACGCTTCCGCTCCCTTTTTGCATCTCCCGATCCAGTTTTCTGCGAAAGCAGGACAGATTTTCCGCGCCGGTCAGCGGATCATGATATGCCAGCTGCACCAGATTCCGGTTATATCTGCGGAGCAAATGATATCCATACAGCATCAAAAGCAACACCATCAGGAGCACCGCGTAGAACGTTACCTGTATCGCCAATGATGACGCCGCAATATTTTCACTTATCCCATCCCCCGTATTTACGCAAAACAGGTACCACCCATTGATCCCCACCGGCTCCAGCAAAAATGGATATTTTTTCCCTTCATAACGGAAACTGGAGGTTACGCTTTTTTGCTCTTTAAGCGCCTCCCGGGTTTCCTGCCGGCTTTCTCCGGAAAGATAAGGGCCGTCAAAGATAGATTCCAGATCTTTTTTCACGACACTTTTGGAGGAACGAACCAGAAAATTGCCTTCTGATCCCAGCATATGAATATAACCGCCGCCGCTCATCACCGTATTGCCGGTAAGAATATCCTCAAAAATTTCGATATGATCGCTGGCCGTCAAAGCGCCGGTTATCTGCCCCTCTTTGTATACCGGCACACTGTAAGCGAACACGCGATTATCGGATACATTGCTCATAAATAAGCGGGAAACCGATGACTCACCCTCCAAAGCCTTTCGAATTCCATCCTGGCCTTCCTGCGTCAGATCCGAAAGAACAGCATCCGTCATCGGCCTGCGTCCCGCCGTAGAAATAACGCCTTCCCCATCCTGTTTGAAATAAGCCATCGCCAAAAAAGCGTTGGATTGATTCGCCTCATCCAGATATTCAGACATCTTCTGCATATCCTCCACATCCTTCAGAACCACCGCCATAGAAGACAGCGTCTCAAGATCCGCCTCCAACTGTTTCAGAATCCGTATTTTGTATTCTTCGGCTTCCGCTGCAACCTGCTCCTGCATAGTTTCACTTTTTATTCTTCGCAGATAGGCAGAGAACAGGCCTCCGCATATAAAAAAGACGGCAATAATTCCAAATACCAGAATACTTGCCCTGCGCAGCTGTTTTTGTAATCTTTCTTCTATAATCATAATGATATATCCCTCCGGGAATGAATAATCTGTCTTTTCTGTAAACAACTTCAGTATAACACAGAGCATAGAATAAAAGGAACAGGCCTTCATAAAAAATATGAAAACCTGTTCCCTGATCATATCGCAATACTCTATCTTCCATTGGGATACATCACAACTTCCAGCGCGCTTCCATCCTTCATCGCCTCGTACCCTTTTCCGAATTCTTCCAGTGAAAGCCGGTGCGTAATCATCTCCTCCAGCTTCATCGGCACATTCTCCAACAGCTGTACCGTCTTCTTCCAGGTGTAGGTACCGATATAACACCCCATCACCGTCAGATCTTTCCGGGTGATATTGGTCTGACAGATCGTCTGCTGCGCCGCAAAATTCAGGCCGAAAAGGAGCACCCTTCCGGAACTGCGCACCCAGTCAACGGCATCTTTGATACAGGCTCCTACCGCATCGATGACCACATCCGCTCCCAGACCCTTTGTCGCTTCCAGGATCTGCCCGGATTCCGAAGGAGAGATAACCAGATCCGCTCCCAGCTTCCTGGCATATTCTTTCCGGAAGTCATTCAATTCCACCGCAATCACCTTTCCAGCTCCGTTTAATTTCAGCAGCTGGATGTAATATAAACCGATGGGTCCGGCGCCGATGACGACCGCTGTCTCTCCCGGCAGCAGCCGGATTTTATCCATCCCGCTCATGACGCAGTTTAAAGGCTCCGTAAAAATCGCCGTCTCCAAAGGAAGATCCGGATCGATGGTCACCGCCAGCTGATCGGGGATGACCGCATATTGGGCAAAAAAGCCATCCCCGTCGATTCCCAGGCAAAACAGATTCTCGCACATGTTGCCATGGCCCGTCTTGCAGTAGTAGCATGTTCCGCAGGGCACGTTATTGTCAGCGGTGACCCGGTCGCCCACTTTAAAGTTTTTGACTTCTTCTCCCACTTCCACGACGGTCCCCACCATTTCGTGGCCGATGGTTACTCCCGGCGCCGCCGCGATACCGGGGGGATTTTTTAATATCTGCATATCCGTTCCGCAGATACTGCAGACGTCGATACGAACCAACATCTCATTGGATTGCCCGATCTTCGGGATGGGTTTATCGACTACGGCATACTGACCAGGCCGTTCAAATATGACTGCTTTCATTGTTCCATTCATAGCTTTACCTTCTTTTACTGATACGGATGATTAATATTTTCTTTCAATCTCCTCCCGCATGATCTGTGTCCAGCGGATCAGGTTATTGGGATTATTGCCGATGGTATGGTTATCCTTCATGATAAATTCGCAGATCCCCCCGTAGGTCTCCTCCACTGCCCTCCGGCATTCTTTCCTTACGTATTCTTCATTCATATCCGGCATGGCAAGCGGCGTCGGTTTCAGCTTCACACTGGCAATATAATCTTTGCCAAGGTAATCCGGCACCGTCGTATAGTCCGCCCACGGGGATACCGATACGTGACGCAGATGAGGGATCTGCTTCAGATATTTCCATCTTACGTCATACGGTTCGCAGCAGCCGTAATGGGCCAGACCAAACCGCTCCGCCAGACGGATAAAGTGGGGCAGGATAAATTCCCCGAACATATCCGGATTGCAGGATACCGTCTCCTGGGCCTGCAGCGTCACCCACATGTCTTTCGTGCGTACTTTCCCCACAAAATCCACCGCCGGCAGGTCGGTCGTGTACCCCTGGCCTCCGGTACCCAGATACGTATTGTCATTGTTCAGGGACAGCAGCCCCTGCTCTTCCAGATCATCAAACCGTTTCATGATCCCGTCGGTCATGAACTGCATCATCCGTTCGATCCACTCCGGTTCCGTCACAAAATCGCACATGAAATCTTCCATGCCGCGGAAAGCCACAAATTCATTCAGATAATCATCAGCCCAGTGCCACTTCATGGAAAACCGGCAGTTCAGGATATCCCCGAAGGTATCTTTCGCCAGATCCATCACCTGCTGGCTCTTTTCCCTGTCCACCGTGATCTTTGGGAAATGCATCTTCGGAAAATCCTCTTCATAATCCTCGATGGCCGGAAGCACATGATAGGAGCCTCCTTTTTGGCCGGTATATTCGATCTTTGGCGTAATGCCAAAGCCGTCGTCGGTGTAATACCAGGGCACATTAAAGTCTTTGGTGATCACCCGGTCGTCCTTGATCATCTCTGCAGAGTAGATGTCTTTGCGCAGCGTATTTTCCCAGGTCCTGGCCAGGGGGGCCTTACATTCAAACACATCGTCCGTCAAAATCTCGTTCCAGCCGTTCTCCGGATCCACGAAGATCACCGGATAGCTGCTCTTCAGATCGTGATTCTCTGTCCAGAGTTTTTTCTTAAACTTCATATCTTCCTGCTCCGCTATGGCAGCCACCTTTTCTGCCAGTCTGCGCAGCACCGCTTTATCTTCATCCGAAAATTTCAGATCGGTCTTCATCTGAGATACCGGCGGATGTTTATACATATACTGTTCCCGGAATAATTCGCCTCCGCTTACGGATACTTCTGTGTCAACGCTCATAATCTTTTCTCCCTTCTGCTGCTATATTTTCTGTATCGAAATCGATTTCCTGCGGATATCCTATATATGCATCTTATCACATTTCGTTTAAGAATCCCTTAAACATATTTCACATATACTTATAGTTTTTTCAGGTTTTCTTTTATAAAATTTTACCAAGCAAAAAGGAGTACCCGCTGCCAGACGGCAGCGGGCAAAAATTAAGAAGAGTAATAGTATGTTTATCGAATGTATTTGGAATTATCTTGTTTCTTTGATCCACTTACGAACATCTTTTACCCAGGATCCGAATCTCATGGGATCATTGTTGCAGGTATGAGTGTCTTTCAGGACGATCTCCACACAGTTTTTATCTTTCGTCACGTTCAGCATATTCTTTACGTAACCTTCCATGAATTCGGTATTGTCCGGTGTATAGTTGTTCAGATAGTAAGAGGGGTTGGGTTTCCAGGAATATACGTAATCCTTGCCCATTCTATCGGAACATTTCTGGATGTCCGCCCAGGGAGATACGGAGATTCTTCTTAAAGTCTCGAAGGATCTGATGTACTCCAGTTTATCTTCGATAGGTTCGCAGCATCCGTATGCAGACAGGCCAAATCTGTCGGCAATTTTCTTTTCATGCACCTGTACAAACTCCCAGTGCTGTTTCGGTCCAACCATGGTGAACTCCTGAGATTCTGTCATACCAAAGAAATTCTTCAGATCGGTACATACGCTGTCATCGCCAGGAATCTCATGAGTATATGTCTGTCCGCCTGATCCGCTGTATGCCTGATTTCCGTTTACTGTCAACAGACCCTGCTCCAGATACTGATCCAGAAGTCCGTTGTATCCTTCTTCCATGATTGCCATAGCTTCATGAAGCATTTCCGGCTCTTCATAGATATCATACATAAGCTGTTCCAGACCGCGGAAGTCGGAGTAGGTCTCAACCATGGCAATATAGAGGAATTTCAAACCTACCAGACGTACATCCAGGATATCTCCCAGTACATCCTGATGCAGTTTCAGTTTTTCCATGGTTTCTTTTTCATGGTAGATAACTTCTGGTGTGCCCAGTCTGGAAAGCTGGCTGGGCTCGTCGATAATGGGCTCAAAGTGTTTTGCGCCTGCATCGAAATTAAAGTCGTTTCTCCATGCCAGGGGAACATCGCCCAGACAGTTGTCACGGAAACTCTGATTTGCAAAGGCTGCATTTTTATGATTCGGGTTCAATTTATCCCAGCCTGTATCTGTAATAATCTTTCTTACTTCCCAGATATCATGTACGGGAACATCATCGTCGATCACATTAGCGCGGAACAGTTTTGCACGAAGGAACCATTCCATCTCTCTTGCTTCATCGCACTCACACTGCAGGGATTCCGGTGTTATGATCTCTCTCCAGGACATTTCCGGGAATACGGCGATGACAGGATCGGTTGTCTTCAACTCATTGTGAGCATACCACAGTTCTTCTCTTTTTTTCATCTCCGGTCTCTGGGCTGCGTCTTTGACCTGCTTTGCCAGCTCGCGGATGATCTCTCTTTCTTTTGATGAAATCGTCATTTATTCTTCCTCCTTAATATTCGTCAGCTTTTGCAAGATTTCGTGTATCCTTGTTTCGCTCTTCATCTTATGGCTATATTCTAGCGCAATTTTTCTCTGTTTAAAATATGATGTCTTGCGCATTTATTTATGGATCTTGCTTTTAGCATTTTTTGTTTTAAAAAAAATTTTCACTTTTTATGATATAAATTCAACTCGTAAAAAACATTGACTTTAAAAGAAAAACAGCCATACGACTGTTTTTTGTTACAAAAACAGCGTATGACTGTCAGATATAAAAGTGCGCTAAAAATTATGCTTTCTTTGAAGAGTCTGTGATCAGGATCGCTCTCATCAGGCTGTCCTCTGTGATTTCATCTCCCACCAGCTCGCCGGTCAGATTACCCTGTGAAATTGTAATGATACGGTTACTGATACCCATAACCTCAGGCATTTCAGAAGAGATAACAATAATTGCCATTCCTTCTTTTTCCGCCATGTCCGCAATCAGTTTATAGATTTCTGATTTGGAACCTACGTCAATACCACGGGTCGGCTCATCCAGAATCAGAAGTTTCGGACCCAGAGTCATCCATTTGCCCAGTACGACTTTCTGCTGATTACCACCGGAAAGATTTCCAACCGGCGTCTCTGAGCTGGGTGAACTGATCTGCAGTTTATCATGGTATTCATTATAAATATTATATGTTTCTTTAATATCCACAAAACCGTGTTTGGAGATCCAGGGAAGCCTTGCCAGCGCCATATTTTCACGGCAGGACTGTTCCAGAACCAGACCCTGTTCTTTACGGTTTTCTGTAACGAAAGCGATCTTTGCCTTTACGGCGTCCACACTGTTATGGATTTTCTGTTCTTTTCCTTCCAGATAAACCTTTCCGGAATCCGCTTTCCGGATACCGAAGATCGTTTCCATAATCTCAGTACGTCCGGCTCCCACCAGGCCGTAAAAACCTACAACCTCTCCGGCATGTACCGTAAAGGAGATATCTTTGAAATATCCTTTCAGAGAAAGATTTTCCACTTTCAGTACTTCTTCTTTTGGATTCCATTTACATTTGTAATAGTAATTATCCAGTGAACGGCCGATCATGCTGTTTACAATATCATCCAGCGTGATGTCTTTTGTCACAAATTCGCCGGTAGGCTTACCGTCTCTCATAACCAGAACACGATCGCTGATTTCAAAAATTTCATCCATCTTGTGGCTGATATATACCATACCAACGCCCTGAGCTTTCAGTTTGTTGATAATCTTAAACAGAGAATCTTTTTCCTTTTCTGTCAAAGAAGATGTAGGCTCGTCCAATACAAGAATCTTCGCGCCCAGAGCGATACCACGGGCAATTTCAACCATCTGCTGCTGTGCGATAGGCAGTGAAGAAATAACATCCGTCGGTTTTGCCGGACACTCCAACTCATCCAGAACCTTCTGTGCATCTGCATTCATCTTCTTCCAGTCAATTCTGCCGCCTTTTTTCGGCAGACTGCCCAGATACAGATTCTCTGCAACTGTTAATTCCATTACTAAGGATAATTCCTGGAAAATTAAGACAACACCATCATTTTTCGCTTCAATAGGACTATTATAACGAACCGGTTTTCCTTGATAAATAATCTCACCTGAACCCGGATCTGCATGATATACTCCGGAGAGCACCTTCATCAGCGTAGATTTTCCTGCGCCGTTCTCACCACACAGCGCCAGAACTTCGCCGTACTTCAGATTCAGATAAGCATTATCCAATGCCTTAACACCGGGAAAAGTCTTACTTATGTTTTTCATCTCAAGAACATATTCATTGCTCATTTACATTTCCTCCGGTTTCTTAATCATCAAAATGAATACTTCTTTGCCGGAGCCGCAAAAGCGGCTCCGTACAAAGTAATTATTAGCTTGTTTACCTGCTGCAGTTTACAGAATGACAAATTTTACCATTCTTCCAGACCCAGAGAATCTACATTTTCCTGTGTAGCTACCGGTGTCTCGATGTAGTTGTAGAATTCTGCCGGTTCTTCGCCTGCTGCCAGCTGAATTGCCATATCAAGAGCTTCCTGTGCATCGAAGTGGGGAGACTGCATAGCTGTTGCTGCAATCTTTCCATCTCTTACATAATCCATGGTGCTGTAGCTTCCGGAAGCTGCTGCGAAGATTTTCACATCATCCTGTCTTCCGGCTGCTTCGATAGCGTTCCATGCACCGTAAGCTGCATTGTCATCAAAGGTAAATACGGCGTCGATTTCGCCTGCTGCATATTTAACCAGGTAGTTTTCCATTACCTGCTGAGCTTTTTCACGGTTGCCTTCACCTGTCTGGCTGTCCAGAATTTCGATGTTGGTTCCTTCGATACCTTCCTCAAGACCCTGTGTACGTTCCAGAGATGTAGTGTAACCGGCCGGTCCTGTGATCTCAACGATCTTAGCGTCTTCGCCAAGCTGTTTAACCATTTCCTGAGCAGTCTCTTTACCTTCTTCTACGTTTGAAGGTCCAACGTAACATTTGATAAACTGCTCGCCGGCTTCTGCCACGTTTGTATTGGCTGTCATACAGGGGATACCTGCCTGGTTGATCGCTCTTACAGATGCAACTGCGGTCTCGCCGTTAACCGGCCATACGATAATACAGTCACATTTCATGTTGATCAGGTCCTGAATCTGGTTTGCCTGTGTCGTAGCGTCGCCTTTCGGGTCAAGGATCTGAAGGTCAACGCCTTTTTCTTCTGCGTAAGATACCATGGTGTCATAGTAAGATGTCTGGTAGGGGTCCTGTCCGGAATAATTTACTACCATACCGATTTTTGCTCCCTCTCCGGAAGCTGTGCTTTCAGATGCTTCAGCATCGTCAGAAGCCGCTGCGTCATCGGATCCGCTTTCTTCTGTAGCTGCTGCATCTTCAGAAGCTGCTGCATCGTCGCTGCTTCCGCCGCCGCATCCAGTGATGAGCATGGATGCAACCAGAGCCGCACTGATCATTGCTAATAATTTTTTCTTCATTTCTCTTCCTCCTATTAGCTTAAGATGATTTTATTATTATACCGGGAAAAACTCCGGCAATAATAACCATTTTTACATTTACACGGTCTGCTTCTGTCATTCCAGATTAGCTTTCTTGGTCTTTTTGGTCATCATAACTTTATCCAGATACAGGATACCGATCATGATCAGACCTGTGATCAGGGTATTTACGTATGTCTGAACATTCAGCAGGTTCATGATATTATCCACAACGCCCAGAAGCATAACACCGCCCAGGGTATACCAGATATTACCAACACCGCCGGTCAGCTTCGTACCGCCAAGTACAACGCCTGCGATAACCAGCATGTGCATATCCGGCCATCCAAGAGTAGGTGTGGAAGCGCCGGAGAACGCCGCATACATAACGCCTCCCAGAGCGCCTGTGAAACCGCAGATTACAAAGTTAATAAAAGTAACTCTTTTTGTATTGATACCTGCATTAAATGCAGAGTTTTCATTACCGCCTACTGCGTATGTATTACGTCCATGTGTGGTATATTTCAGCACGTAATGTGCAATCAAAAGCATAATGATAAAGATAATGCTGATGTAAGACAGAGGGCCGACTTTTCCGGCGCCGAAATCAATAAACGCCCATCCCATATCTGTATTCATGGGGATCAGGGACTCCTCTGCATGGTATATATACCCTACGCCACGGCAGCCCAGCATCATAGCCAAAGTAACAACGAAGGCATTAATCCTCGCATAAGCTACCAGGAATCCGTTGATACAGCCCACCAGAACTCCTACCAGCAAAGCTACGATGATACCCGGGATCATGCCGATGCTTGCTTCCAATCCACATGCCAGAGAAGCAGCCAATGCAACCAATGTACAGGTAGACATATCAAAGTAGCTGTTGATAATTACAAAGGTCATACCGATGGCCATGATACCTTTCATGGCATTCTGATTAAATACGTTGAACAGATTGTTTACACTTAAAAATCCATTAACAAAGATGGATGCAAGCACAAAACATACGATCCAGATCGGTATGATGGTGTGTTTTGATAAAACTGATTTGATTTTTCCCATTTACGCACCCTTCTTTCTTTTTGTCATGATATCGATATAAACAGCTATCAGAATTACGATACACTGTGCAACCCACTGCAGATAATACGGAAGACCGATGATGACAAAACCATTATCCAGAATACCAAGGATCATAACTCCGACAAAAGTTTTGTAAACGCTTCCGCTTCCGCCGTTCAGCGAAGCGCCGCCCAGGATTACACCGGAAATAACATCGAACTCGTAACTTTCACCGATGGTACACTGTGCCGATGCGCCACGGGAACAGAGCAAAATTGCACCGATAGCGGTAGAAAGTCCGGACAGTACAAAAGTTTTCAGGATAACCATCTTATCGTTGATACCGCTGTACCGACAGGCTTCATCATTTCCACCTACTGACATAACCTGATGTCCGTATACGCTTCTGTTCAGGTAATATCCCATGATGATGATAAAGATTATCATGATGATAGTTGAGATCGGGATCGGTCCTACGCTTCCTTTACCGATCTGAGTAAACCATGCGTTGCTGTCCGCCATCTGAACGAACTGACCATTGGTGTACATCATGGCCAACGCCTGCAGCACGTTCATCATACCCAGCGTAACAATCATGGAATTCAACCTCAGATATCCACAGAGATATCCGCTTACGATACCGGACGCCATACCTACGATAATCGTGACGATCATGGCCGGAATCGGTCCGATCTTGTCGTGCAGGTCAATACAGATGACACAGCACAACGACAGGAGTGAACCTACGGACAGGTCGAAGTTTCCTCCGATGATGACGTAAGTCATACCTGCGCCCATTACGGCGATTGTGGCCACCTGACGGAAGAGCAGGATAAAGTTGTCAAAGGTCCGAAACTGTTTTGATATTACAAAGAATACCAGGTAAACAAGAATCATCGCCAGCACAATACCCTGTTTCTTCAGAGTGGTCAAAAAGTTTTTGTTGCTTTGAGACTCCATTACATAACCTCCCGCTTCCTTTTATTTCTCAAAATCACGCCTTGGCGTGTTAAGAGCAACCTCATAAACCAATCATGGAACATTCATTTATATTGCCGCTATGGGCAAATTAACGGAAAACAAAATTTTGTATAAAATAACTGATTTTATCAATCTTTTCTCAAATTTCCCGTTCACGCTGAATAGAATTATAGAGAAATTTTTTTCTAAATCCAATGTGCATTTTTGTCCCATCATTCACGAATCTTGTTTTTTAATTTTTCGCAAACAGCATAATGCACAAATCAAATATATTTTTTTGTGTATTATGCTTTTATTTTATGCTAATATTTTATCTTTCCCGTCATTATGACAAAACTTCTTATAAAGAAAATTTCATGTTGCATAAAGTTCTTTATTTATGTAAAATATTCCGCAATGACAACATGTTACTATTGTTCTTAATTTTCTACCAGAAAATCATTGATTTTACCCTGTCGCAATCTCTGTGGCAAGCAAAAAATAAAAGGGAGGAAATTTTGTGAAAAGTGTTGATTCTGGTGTACTTGAACAGTCTGTCTGTTTTTCTTTCACACCGTCTGCTTTGGCGGAACAGCTGTATTTCTACATGACCTGGTGCGGTCATTATTACTGTACCTCCAGATATATGTTCAAACGGGATTTTTACCCTCCTCTTCTGGTTATGTACATCATGGAGGGCACCATGCATGTCCAGCATATGGACAGAACCTTCGAAGCCAATAAAGGCGACGTGGTACTGATTGACTGCAATAATCCCCACTATTACCAGGCAGAAAACGGATTGGAATTTACCTTCATTCATTTTGACGGTTCCAATTCTCATGAAATTGTGGAACATATTCTGGCAATTCGCGGACCTTTGATCCGTTCCAAAAACAATGCCCTGATCGGCAGTTTCATTTATGATACGGTAAATTTTTACGAAAACGGAGGATACGAAAGTATGTTCGCAACCTCTATGCGGGTTTATAAACTGCTGCAGCTTCTTCATGATATGGATGATTATCAGACTCAGAAAGAAAACCCCATTCATATGGCTATCCATTACATTAAAGATAATATTGGAAAAAAAATCACGTTAAAAGAACTGTCGGAAATCTCCAGCATGAGCGTTTATTACTTTTCCCACCGTTTCAAAGAGGAAACCGGGTTTTCACCCATGGATTACGTTATCAACACCCGCCTGGAAAAAGCGAAAATGCTCCTGGTACGAACCACCAAAACCGTCGCGGAAATCGCCTATGAAGTGGGGTATGGAAGCAGCGGAAGCTTCATCAATATCTTTAACGATAAAGTAGGCTGTTCTCCCAAAACCTACCGCCGTCTGATGAAAATATAAATTGAAAAAGCGGACAGACTGTAGTATATTGAAACCAGATTGAAAAGAAGGATTTACTGAAATCGGAGGATATGACTATGGAAAAACAGACAGGCTGCATCCACATCTACTGCGGAGACGGAAAAGGAAAAACGACCACCGGAATGGGACTGTGCGTACGGGCGGCAGGATATGGCTATCGCGTTCTGATTTATCAGTTTATGAAAAATAATTCTACCAGCGAACGAAAAATTCTGGAAAATGTACCGAACATCCGGATTGTAGACGGCCTGGAATGTGAAAAATTCAGTTTTCAGATGACGGAAGAAGAAAAGAAAGAGCGGAAAGAATTTTATGAAAATCAGTTCCGCATGCTGACAAAGATGGCCTGCGAGGAGGCCTTTGACGTGGTATTTTTTGACGAGTTGATCTACACCATCGGCGCAGGATTGTTTTCAGAAAATCTTCTTCTGGATTTTCTGAAAAATAAACCGAAAGAGCTGGAAGTGATTTTAACCGGTCAGGGACCCAGTTCCAATCTGATCGAAGCAGCGGATTATGTCTCGGAAATCCGCAAAATAAAACATCCCTTTGACAAAGGGATGCCCTCCCGCAAGGGAATTGAAAAATAGAATTATCGTGAACGTTCTGCAAGCAATGCCAGTTTCTGTGCGCGGGTCATCCGTTTGATGGCGCACTCTCTGCGCATTGCTTCTTCTTTTGTCTCAAAAACCTCGTAATACTCCAGTGTAACCGGAAGCCTGCTCTTCGTATATCTGGCTCCCCTGCCCGCATTGTGAGCCCGCATCCTTTTTTCCAGGTCATTGGTCCATCCGGTATACAGACTGCCGTCGCTGCACCTGACCATATATGTGTAATTCATATCCGACTCCTGCCATATGTACAGTTTTGCAAACAAACGTCTGCAAAACCGTCTATTGTAAAGCAATCGATAAAAAGTACCTTGTTCACAGGTAAAACTGCCGGCGCCCACCCATGTAATGAAGATTTCTCGATTGCGAATTTTCTTATAGTCTATTATACGGTTTTTTTCTTATTTGGTGAATCCTATTCTTCCCCCGTATCCAGATACATAACCGGATCCACTGCCTGTCCGTCCTTTGTCATGGCAAAATAAAGATTGGCGCCTTCTTCAGAGTAGTATTTCGTAGGGGCAGCCACCGTCCCGATAACCGTTCCCGCAGCCACGGTCTGCTGAGGCTCCACACAGACGTCCTGCAGCTGTCCGTACACCGCCTGAAAGCCGTTTCCCATATCCATGGTAACCGTCACTCCCGTCTCCTCATTCTGTGTGACAGACACCACTTTACTGTTGGCCGCCGCCTGAACAGCCTGACTTTCCTCTGCACTTAAGATCACCGCCGGATTATACTTATATTCCTCCAGCGTGGGAAAGTAAACAGCTCCATCCATGCTGTAATCAATCAGCACATCCCCCTGCAGCGGCCATTGCATTACGGAATTTTCGCCAAAATCCAGCGCCGGGAGGACTTCCTGTACATTCTCTGTGGCAGCTTCTTCCATCTGTTCTTCTTCTTTTTTCGTTTCTGACGACGGCGTTTCTTTCGTTTCCTCTTCCATCTGCGCCTGGGCATTGGATGTATTTACATCTTCACTGCGGACCGAATCCTCATATTCGGAAGGTTCGTCCTCTGACTTTTCCTCCTGCGCCAACTCTTCCTGCTCCTGCAGATTGTTCCTGTTATCTGACCGATACATGCCGATTCCCGCCGCAGCCACTGCCAGCAAAAGAAGTCCGCTGACCAGCAATCTTAAATTTCTCTCTTTTTTCATCATATTCCTTCACCTCAGTCTGTTTTCAAATCTTTCATTACATAGATTTCCCGAATATGATGATTCTATTCACTTTCCAACGTAAGAATTTCCGCTTCCGGAAAATAATAACTTAAAATCTCCCGGTATGTGCTTCCTTCCTGCGCCATACGTCCTGCTCCATACTGGCTCATACCCATGCCATGACCCTGCCCGCGGCAGAGAAAACGAATCTTTTCCCCCTGATTTTCAACGGTAAAACAGGCGGAAGGCAGGTGAAGAAGCTGACGTATTTCTTCTCCGCGGCAGATGGTATCTCCCACTTTTACCTCGGCTGCATAACCGGCCTCATCTCTCGTTTTCACCGTTATCTCATCGCCTTCCGAGAAAGAAAGAGGCATGCCGAAATTCAAAAATTCTTTTTCCAGAAAATCAGGCGTAAAATAATGCCCCGTCAGATACTCTTCGCTCTCCTGATCCACGACACTTTCTACGCCTGTGATATACTTGTAACCGGATTCAAAAACATCGCTGCCATCTCTGGTATACCCTGCGCTGACCCTGTGAAAGATTCCGCGGCAAATCTCATCTTGATAGGCAAGGACCTCCTGTCTGGTCATGATTACCGCCGATTGAATCTGCTGATAGAATTTCTGAAATTTTGGATCTTTCATTTCCCTTCGCAGATTCACCGCTTCCTGCTGCCAGTCTTCCTCTGAAACGCTTCCCTCCTGAATCCGGCACGTCCATTCGCTCCTGGCCAGCACTGCCTGCGCCTTTATCGCTTCCTTTGGAAAATCTTCTTCCGGAATCTGAGAATATACGATTCCAGCCAGGTAATCTTCCAGATCCGGCTCTTTTTGTATCTGAATTTTCTCTTTGTCAGAAAACAACAGAACCACTCCCGATGGCGCACACAGCAGAATCAGCAGTACCACTGCCAGATAGGAAAGCCGCTCTCTCATACACAGCCCTTATTCTCTTTTATTACTCATTATATCCCTGCAGAAGATGTCCCATTCACAAAATCAAAAGACTGCCTGTACCAGAATCATGTACAAAACCGTTCCGCCGCCAATACTCAGCAAAAGATTATGTTTCCATTTATGGGCCAGTACCACGAAAACACCTGATAACAATTCCGGAAGGCCGTATGGACTGGCCGTCACAGAAACCGATTTGAAACAGTAAACCACCAGCATCCCCATGATGGAGTAAGGCAATACCCTGCCCAGATACAAGATAAAATCCGGCGTCTTTTTGTTCTCCGGAAATACGGCAAAGGGCAGTACACGTGTCAGGATCGTCACCGCTGCAATCACCAGTACCGTAAGAAAAATATGCAGATCTGTCATTGTCCCTTCCTCCCGTATTCCAGCCGTCCTCTCAGCAGTGTCAGCGAGACGAAGATTCCCGCCATGGCTGCGATGATGAACCAGTCCGGTCCGAAAATCACCAGACAAAGCAGCGTCACCGCCAAACCTAAAATGGCCGGGATATGATCCTCCGTACTCTCCCACTGTTCCACAAAGATAACGATAAACAGCGCTGTCATGGCAAAATCGATTCCTGTGGAATCAAAGGAAATCAGGCTTCCCGCCATGGCTCCGATGACCGTACCGGCAATCCAGTAAAGCTGATCCATCAAAGCAATAAAAAACATAAACCACTTTTTATCCATCCCTTCCGGCGGTTTGGCGGAACAGAGAAGAGAATACGTCTCATCAGAAAGTGAAAACATCATATAGGGTTTCAGCTTACCGCAGATTTTAAACCGCTCCAGCATGGAAAGGCCATAAAAAATATGGCGGGCATTCACCATCAGTGTCATCAGGGCAGCCGTCAGCGGCGCAAAGGGTCCTGCCAGAAGATCCACCGCCACAAACTGCATAGAGCCCGCATATATGCAGACGCTCATCAGCAGCGCCCAAAGGGGTGAAAACCCGCCGCTTACCATCAGAACTCCAAAAGCAATCCCCAGAAAAATATACCCCGTACAGACCGGCAGCGTATAGGGAAGCGCCGCCTTCCATATTTTTCGTTTCATATCCGTCTTTTACTCCCATTTTTTCGTACTGCACTACTATAAAACAAAAGAAAGAAATTTGTCAACCAATGAAAAAACGGCAATCCTGACTTTTTGGATTACCGTCTTTTTCCTTTACTTTTATTTTCAGAATAATCAGCACTCTGCCATAATCGCCTTCACTGCGGCGGCCGTATCGGTCATGGGGAACAGTTCATATCCCACAAATCCCTGATACCCACACGCCTCCAGATGACGGATCACTTTTTTATAGTTGATCTCGCCGGTTCCCGGCTCATGGCGTCCCGGAGCGTCCGCCACATGCACGTGTCCGATGCGGTCCACATAGTTTGTAATGGTATCACAGATACATCCCTCATTCAGCTGCATATGGTATACATCATACAGTACGTTCAGTCTGGAAGAATTGATCAGACGGCAGATTTCCGCACCCATCTGGGTATATTTCAGGAAATTTCCAACGTGATCTGTGGTGATGTTCAGCGCCTCAAGATTCATGTTAACTCCCTCTTTTTCAGCCATCTTCGCACATTCCAGCAGCATATCATACATGGAACAAAGTTTTACCGTGTCAGACAACTCATCATAATGGTTGACAACCACACCGCCGTCTCCCAGTGCGTTGGAGTGAATGGTCACGCTTTTTGCTCCGATTTTCTTTGCCGCTTCCACAGACGCTGCCAGCGCTTCCAGATATTTTTCCTTATGAGTGGGATCCACCAATGAATAATCATTATCTCCGTTGAATCCGCTGATCACGATTCCCGCATCTTCGGCACACTTTCTGGTCTGATCCAGATCACGGATTCTCCAGTCCCAAAATTCCACCGCATCAAATCCGTCATTTTTTGCCGCCTGAAATCTTTCTTCCCAGGGAAGTTCTGTATACAGGGTATCAATACATGCGCATTTTTTTAAACTCATTTTTTCTTCCTCCACCTTCGCCGTGTGCTATTGTTTTCTTTGTGCTTTTGCACTTTTATTTTAAAATTATTTTTCTGATCTGTCAACATTTCTTTTTTATTTCCCACTTTTTTGGATATAATCTATAAAATCATTGTAAAAAACTGTGAAATATGATAGAATCCAGATAGAACTTAATGTGCATTAGCACATATAGAGAAAGGATTATTACCGATGCCCCGCAAAAAACCTACGATTCAGATGGTCGCCGATCTGGCCGGTGTCTCCCGCGGAACAGTGGACCGGGTACTGAATAACAGAGCCCACGTACGTCCCGCCGTCTACGAGAAAGTGATGGCGGCCTTAAAAGAAACCGGCTACCTGACGCCCAGAGATGCTTATCAGAAAACGCTGCTGGAACAGAACTATGCCCCCCTAAAACTGGGCGTACTGCTCCCAAACTGGTCAGGACATTTTAAATGGGAAATTGAAAACGGGATAGAATCCGCAAGGGAAGAACTGGCGGAGTTTCATGTCACCATTGTGACGGAAGAATGCAGTACAGATATTCCGGAAGACACACTCTCTCATCTGCAGAATCTTCTGGATCAGCAGGTGCAGGGACTTGCGGTCTGCGCCGTCAATGATCCTCTGGTTTGGAAAAAAGTTTCCGACCTTTGCAGTCAAAATATCCCTGTGATCACATTTAATTCCGATCTGCCGGAAAGCGGCCGGCTTTGCTTCGTGGGACAGGATTATCAAAAAAGCGGCCGTATCGCCGCCGAACTGATCAGTAAATGTATTTCAAAGGATGCATCCATTCTGGCTGCCGTGGGAAATCTGGAGTTTGACGGCCATCGTTCCCGTCTGGAAGGTTTTTCCGACCGTATCCGTGAAGTCGGTTTTTCCGACAAACAGGTCAGTGTTATCGAGACCTACAATGACTATCAGATCACCTATCGGAAAGTAGCGCAGGCGCTTCAGGAACGAAAGGACATCCAGGCCATTTATATGGCCAACCGCAGTGTGGCAGCCTGCACCAGAGCGGTAGATGACGCCGGCCTGAAAGGGAAAATCCACGTAGTCTGCCACGATATCTCCGAACACACACAGATTCTGTTAAGAAACGGCGATATCGATTTTTCCATCTCTCAGGATCTGTTCCGCCAGGGATATCTGCCCCTTATCTATCTTCGTGATTATCTTCATAAGGGCAAATATGCTCCGGATCCGGAAAACAATCCCCAGATTTCCATCATATGTTCTCAAAATCTGTAAAAGGCCTCGCAAGGAGGCCTTTTCATTTATCCGCTTTATTCCATATAACTTCTTCCGATGGCATCCGCTGCCAGGATCGCTGCATATACATCCTCCGGCGTCACTTCAAAGGGCATATTGGAAAGTGTATCCCCTTCTGCTGCCGCAAGCTTTGCCACTTCCATGATTTCTTCCGGTTTTACTTCTTTGATACCCAGTTCTTCCAGTGTCGTAGGAAGTCCCACCGCCTGGCAGAATTCTACCACTTCTTCGATTTCTTCACTGTCTGCATTTTCCAGCACCAGCTGTACCAGCGTACCGAAAGCCACTTTCTCTCCATGATACATCTTATGGGTGGCTTCGATGGCTGTCAGACCATTGTGAATGGCATGCGCCCCCGCCAGACCGCCGCTCTCAAATCCGATACCGGAAAGATAAGTATTGGCCTCGATAATATTTTCCACCGCTTTTGTGCATACTTTCTCATCCGCTGCAATCGCCGCATTTAAACCGTATTCCATCAGCGTATCATAGCACAGTTCTGCCAGCGCCATGGCCGCCTGGGTACACTTTCCGCCCACGCAGTTATCTGCATTGGACTGTTTACATGCCCTGGCTTCAAAATATGTAGCAAGGGCATCCCCCATACCGGAGACCAAAAGCCGGGCCGGCGCCTTGCTTACGATATCCGTGTCCACTAAAACCACATTTGGGCTGGATGGCAGAAACAGGTACTTTTCGAATACACCCTCATCTGTGTAAATGACAGACAATGCGCTGCATGGCGCGTCAGTAGAAGCAATCGTAGGAACAATCAGCACCGGCAAGCCGGTATAATATCCCGCTGCTTTGGCCGTATCATGAATCTTTCCTCCGCCCACGCCGGCAATCATATCACAGCCGGACTGTTTTAACATATCGCTGATACGGCTGATTTCTGTCATGCAGCACTCGCCATTAAATACCTCAAACTGAATCTCCACTCCGGAATCTTTCTGACCGGATACGATCTGATCCTCCACCCGCTTCCGGCCGGAAGCGCTGGTCAGGATACAGAGCTTCTTTCCGAAATTAGCCGCGTATTTACATAAATTTCCGATTTCTCCCTTTCCCTGGATATACCTGCTGGGACTGGCAATTACCTGTGTCATAACATATTCCTCCTATCTGATCTCTTTTCCGTCAAGAACTGCAGAAAGCAGACGGCCGCCGCCGTCATACACCAGCTTCAGTGAAAAAAATTCTCTCTCTTCCCGAAGAAGACGCAGAAAAATCTTATCTCCTTCCCAGATATTCAAATCCTCGATTTGATCCTTTTTTACCCAGGCCAGTTCTCCTTCATCACAGGATACGGGATCGCCTGTAAATCCATCCGCTGTATACAGACACATATATTCCGTCACGCCGTCGCCGGATACAAAGGTAACCAGGCCGCGAAAACGCCAGGAAGTCAGTGTGTAACCCGTTTCTTCCTTTACCTCACGCAGAAGACATTCCTCCGGACTTTCGTCCTGTTCAAAATGCCCGCCCACGCCGATCCATTTATCTTTGTTGACATCGTTTTTCTTTACCGTTCTGTGCAGCATCAGATATTTTCCATCCCGCTCCATATAACAAAGCGTACTTAAACCGGTCATGTTTTCTGCTCATCCTTTCTCTTCTGTTTTGCCGTATCTTTTTTCAATACTATTATCAGACTAACACAAACCAGCAGCAAAATAAAGAGGTAGGGGAAAGCAATTACAATGGAAATCGTCTGAATACCCGTCACTCCTCCTGAGACAATCAAAGCAAAAGCTATGGCAGCCATCAGGATCGCCCAGAATACCTTTTTTCTGTCGGGCGGATCGATATCTCCGTCCGACGTCAGCATGGCCAGTACATAGGTCGCGGAATTGGCCGAGGTGATAAAAAAGGTAGTGAGCAGCACGATGGCAATGATGGACATGACAATGCCAAATTTATACTGGCTGAAAATGATAAACAGCGCTGTCTCCGGCACCGCCACGATCTGCTGCAGCTGCTCCGGTGTAAAAGCGTCCGCCACATTGATCCCTACGCCGCCGAATACGGAAAACCAGATCACAGATACCAGCATGGGCACAATCATCACGCCCAGGACAAATTCTCTGACCGTTCTGCCTTTGGAAATCCGGGCGATAAACACACCCACAAAAGGCGCCCAGGACATCCACCATGCCCAGTAAAACACTCTCCAGTTCTGAATCCAGGTGGAATCCCCATTGGAGGAAAGCCGCAGACTGTCCGGGAAAAAGTGTACCAGATAATCACCGATACCGTGTACCAGCATACTGAGGATCTCTTTTCCCGGGCCGATCAGAAATCCCACCACCATCAGCGCCACAAATAAAACCAGATTGATATCGGAAATTTTTTTGATTCCCTTACCCACGCCGCTGATGGCGCTCTTCAGATAGATAAAACAAAGGATCACAATGACAATCACCCAGGTAATCACCTCGTTTGGAATTCCAAACAGATATTCCAGACCGGCGCAGATCTGCAGACATCCCATGCCGAAAGAAGTGGCCACGCCCACCACCGTCAGCACCGTCGTAAAAATATCCACCGCCTTTCCGGGAATGCCGTACGTATGTTTTTCTCCGATCATAGGTTTCAGCAGATTACTGACCATGGTGCGTTCCTTTTTCCGAAACTGAAAATAAGCCAGTCCCAGACCTACCACCGCATAACAGGCCCAGGGATGTACGCCCCAATGCATGAAACAGGAGCGAATGGAAAACCGGGCTGCTTCCTCTGTCAAAGGTTCAATGCCCGCCATGGGAGCGATATAATGGGACAAAGGTTCCGCCACACCCCAGAATACCAGGCCTACGCCCATTCCCGCGCCAAAGAGCATGGCAAACCAGGACACCGTACTGTATTCCGGCTTATCATCGTCATTTCCCAGCCGCACCTTACCGAACCTGCTGAAAGCTACTATCAGCAAAAACAGGACAAAAAAGAGCATCACGCCCAGATAAAGCCAGGAAAAATCCCGTTTTAAAATTCGCATCAGAAAATCCGCAAAGGCAGAAAAAGACTTGCCTCCCAGAATTCCCCACAGCGCGATCACTATGGATATCACCGCTGATACGATGTAAATCATGTTTCTTTTGTTATTTCCTTCTTTTTTCAAATTACCTCACCTTCTCTTTTTTTCTTTTCAGCAAAAAGGACGCTCCGATTCCCAGTACTGACCAGACAAACAGCCATATCAGCATCAGATTAAAACCTGCCTTAAGATTGCCTGTATTTTCTCCCCAGGTAATAAAACGGCTGATCACCGGAGCCACAAAAATATCCGGCGTCAGTCCGATAAAAGAAATCACGCCCGTGGCAATACCAGTCATATGCAGCGGAACACCTGCGTCTCCCAGAATAGACCAATATGTAGATTTGATCACATTTACCAGGTAAGAGAGAATAATCGTCACACCCACACAGATAAAAATCAAATGGTGAGTAAGAAAAACTCCTGCAGCACAGACTCCCGTACTTAAAAATACAATCATCATGCCGGAGCCTTTCGCCTTAAACCGGTCGATGAAAAATCCTCCTGTCAGACCCGCGGCAAAAACGATAATATAACTCCTCACGATAGAAAGCGTGCTGGAAATATTCGCCGGAATATTCAAAATCCTCGTACAGTACGTTCCGATATAGCCGTTTACTGTATTCCATACGGTATACCCGCAAAGAATAACAAAAATACAGATCCAGGTGGAAGAACTGGTAATAACTTTCAGCAGCACATTCTCTCCCCTGGTTTTTTTCTCTTTTTTCGGAACAGATTGTTTCTTATCACCTGCTGCAGCGTCCTCTTTGTCAAAATCCGGAACAAAGAAAATAACCGCCAGCATCAGCAGAAAAAAAACGGCCGCATTAATCCACAGCAGAGAACGAAATCCCATAGCCACAGAAGCAAACAATCCCATCACAGCAAGACATCCAAAAGCAACCACCGTCTGTCCGATTCCGCGCAAACCTTCACTGATTCCAAAAATACGTCCCTGCTCTTCCTCTGTTCCAAGATGACGGATCGCACTCAGATACGGAGACCAGAAAGTACCCACACTGAAAATCCCATAAAGAGCATGAATGACCAGAAGTATCTGAAATCCGGGATAAAAAGAATACCACACAGTCACCAGACATAACGCAAGAGTGGAAATAATCAACAGTTTCTTCGTATTGAATTTTTCCGCCAGTATTCCGCTGGGAACATAGCAGGCGACATTAAAAACACCGTATACGGCGCCAATACTTCCAATCTGGACGTCGGTCAGTCCCATTGCTTCTTTCATCTGATCGTAAAAAGAAAATCGGATTAAAGGAGTCAGATAAGCCATTCCCGCTATCAGACTCAAAATGACAAGAACAAATGTGCGATTTTTTTTCATAAAATTCTCCTTTCTTTTTTCATAATAGTTATCACAGATTACTTACTTTTTCATTATTATGAAATTTCAACACCAAATGTACCTGTCTTATCCTTATATTACAAAATATATTATACCTACTTTCTTCTTTTCCTGTCAACTTTTTACTCTATATTCTTATTTTTTGTTCGATATTATTATTTTTACACTTTTTATAAAATTCTATCAATTCTATTTTTATGGTTGACAATGATTACTTAATATTTTATTATCAAGTTATCAAATGTATCTAGCTTAACACGGACTCATACAAAAATTTAACAATCAGGAGGAATAAGTATGCAGAGATATCAGTTACTGACCCAGAATGAAATCGAACAAATTCATGAAAATTCCCTTAGAATCATGGAAAACATAGGAATTCACATGACTTATCAGCCGGCAAAGGATCTTCTGGCAAAAGGCGGCGCAAAGGTAGACGGCGACACCGTATATTTTCCAAAAAAGATGGTAGAGGATAACCTGAAGACAGTTCCCTCATCCTTTACCATGTATGCCAGAAATCCGGAAAAGAACGTCTATATCGACACAGAAACCACCGCTTACGTAGGACCTTACGGTTCGCCCTTCGTAACAGATATGGATAAAGGCCGCCGCAGAGGTACGCTGGAAGATTTTAATAATATTGTCAAAATCTGCGATATTCTTAATAATATTGATATCCAGAGCCACATTTCCTGTGAACCGAATGATGTGGAAGTTTCCAAACGTCCCAACACCATGGTTTACAATACTATGAAATACAGCGAAAAACCCCTGATGGGAAGCGTATTCGGATACGAAACATCCCGTCAGTGTATTGAATTGGCGTCCATCCCCTTCGGCGGATTAAGCGCAATCAAAGAAAAACCGGTGATTTCTTCCATCCCCTGTACGCTGACGCCTTTAAGTTACGACGATAACATGCTGGGCGCCATCATGGCCTATGCAGAATTCGGACAGCCGCAGCTGGTGAACTCCCTTTCCATCGCAGGAATGACCACTCCGGCTACCATCGCAGGTCTTGTATCTGTACAAAACGCAGAAGTCCTGGCAGGAATCGTACTGTCACAGCTGGTAAATCCCGGCGCTCCCATCGTATATTCTGCATCCGGTTCCAACGGCGACATGAGCAACGGCGCTCTGGCTATCGGATCCCCGGAAGACGCTGTGGTGTCTCTGGTAAACGGACAGCTGGCGAAATATTACAAAATTCCCTGCAGAATCAGCGGCGCCCTCTCCGATTCCAAGATGATGGATTCCCAGGCGGCATATGAATCTGCCATCACACTGATGATGGCTCAGATGGCAGGAGGAAACTTTATCCTTCATGCAGCCGGTATCATTGAATCCTATAACTGTACTTCCTTTGAAAAGCTGATTGTCGACAACGAGATCATCGGTTACCTGAAACGAATCAATCAGGGCGTAACCGTAAACGAAGATACACTGGCATACGATGTGATCGAAGAAGTGGGACCAAGAGGAACCTTCCTGGTAACTGAACATACACTGGATCACTTCCGTGATGAATTCTATATGCCCACCCTCAGCAACCGTCAGCCTCACGGTTTGTGGCTCTCCGGCGGTGGAATCTCCAGCGAACAAAGAGCAAACCAGAAATGGAAAGAAATCCTGGAATCCTACGAAGAACCGAAATTGCCAGCCGATATCGATGCAGAAATGAAAAAATATTTGGAAAATCACTGATATCTCTTGATTTTATAATCATATTAAGATTATAATATTTTTCATACCAGTACAGTTTTCAACGCCCACTGGCTTTTGCAGTGGGCGTTCTTTATGGAGAAGAACATGGCTGCAAATAAAAAAAATGAACTGATTTTAAAAACCTATGAACTTTTAAAAACCACCAGTCCCTGCGATATTAAAATCCGAACGATCGCAGCACAGGCAAACTGCACCAGCGCTACCATATATAAACATTTCGAAGATTTCGATCAGCTGATTCTTTTTGCTTCTGTGAAATTTTTGGAAAACTACATCATTGATCTGCATAAACTGATCAATGAAAAAACCGATAACCTGGAAATGCTGATCGCCATGTGGCAGATGTTTTCCAAATATGCGTTTGAAAATATCGAAGTTTTTGACCTTCTTTTCTGGGGAAAATACAAACAGAATCTGGGCGACGTCATCTTTGAATACTATCAGATCTTTCCGGATGAATGGAAACATCTGGACGGCCTGTTCACCAGCGTGTTTTTTAATAATGAAATCAGTGAACGAAACGGTATGATTATGCACCGGGCCGCTGTATCAGGATATTTTCACTATGATGATGTAAAACTCTTAAACGAAATGGAATGTACCATGTTCCACGGACTTCTGATGGACTATAAAGACAAATACCGGGAACCGGGAAAAGCCCGGGAAGGCGCCGAACTTTTTATGAAAATGCTCCATTCTCTGATCGAACATTACCGAATCAAATAAATCTGCATAAAAAAACGGTTTTCCGCAGAAAATAGCTTCATGAAAGCACTGAAAAATATTCAGATTCTAACCCGTAACGAATACCGAAAAAAAATCAATCCCTCCCCTTCTTTTGAAGAACCGGAAATCGGGATTATCACATTACCCGATAAGACAGATTTGATTCACAGAGAAATATGCTTCCTGTATTTCATAAAGGACAACATACTGATCTTCGGTGACGATTCCGGGAAAGTACAGCAGATACTGAACGATATGGAAGAAGAAAACTGCAATCTTTCCGGAAGCCCCCAGGCCGTTTTCTGTGAATTTCTGGATTATCTGACAAAAGATGAATTATCCTTCCTCCAATCCTATGAACAGGAACTGTCTGAGTTGGAAGAATCCCTGATGCACTACGACGGTGAAAATATTTCCAGACAAATTATAAAAAGCAGGAAGGAACTTTTAAAGCTTCAGTCCTGCTATTATCAGTTAATCGATCTGGGAGAAAATCTGCGGTCTTCCTGCCCTTCTTTTGCCCGGTTCACAAAAAAAATGGAACGTCTTCTGACAAAATCCCGGGATTTGCGGGAATACTCCCTCCAGATCCGCGAATTGTATCAGACCCAGATTGCCGTTCGCCAGAATAAAATCATGCAGCTTCTCACCATGGTAACGACGATCTTCATGCCCCTTACTCTTTTAACCGGCTGGTACGGTATGAATTTCCGGTACATGCCGGAAATCACCTGTAAATACGGTTATCCTGCGATTACAGGTTTTTCTGTAATTCTTATCATTCTGGAAATCCGATTTTTTAAACGCCGCAGATGGTTTCTGTAAAATATCAGCAGGTATTTAACATCTTTTTTACTTTTCTCCAGTCCGGACAAAAACGATCCATGTATTTCCAGAAAGCTGCATTATGATTTCTTTCATAAAAATGAATCAATTCATGGATCATTACATACACAAGGCATTCCAAGGGTTTCTTCACAAGCTGAAGATTTATCCAAATCCTTTTATCACTGATATTACAGCTTCCCCATCTGGTCTTCATATTTCTGATACGCCATTCATCCGCCGCTCTGCCAACCAGTTTTTCACAGTACTGTCTTTGCTTTTTTATTTCTTCCAGCAATAATCCTCTGTACCACCGCGTCAATATTTCTTCCGCTTCATCATAAAAATTTGCCCTGTTGCAAATGACCATAATCTGATCCTTATCAAAAAATACTCCAGGTTTTTCTTTCTCCGATAAAATCATCTTTACAGGGTATTCCTTTCCCCATAAAAAAGCACGTCCGTTATTTATAAATTTCAAGGAAAAAAGATCATCCCGTTTATGATAATTTTTTCTGATCCAGTCAGTCTTTTGAAAAATGAAATCTCTGATCACACTGTCTTTTACAAAAAAAGGAGCCGTTACTTTAAGGGAACCGTCGCTGCAAATACGAAGATACATATTTTTAATCTTCTTCTTTTCAACAATAACCTGGAACTCATCTGTCTTAATGATTTTCATAACCAATTGACCTTTCTGTCAAAATTATATATACTGTTTATTATACAATAAAAATAAAAGAAGAAACATTATAATGGAACAATTTCGTTTTGCCTTTCTTATTATGTCAGCCGATCATGATTCATCAAAGGATCACAGACAGATTGAAACACCTCTTTGCAAATCTATCATCATTGGAGTAAAAGATATCAAAAAGAAGGAGCTGAAATCATCCAAAAATATATTGAAAATAAAATCCCTGTAGGATACGTGTCGAATTTATAAAATCTTCAATGATTCGTCACATAATCATCACAGAGATCAGATAGGATAAAAGATGTAAAGGGTAACACCTTTCATCAAATTTTTCTTTTTCATACGTTATGAAGCTCAAAAGCTTCAGTCTCCTTAAAAAAAGATATCGGATTTTATCCGATATCTTTTTTTAAGAGAATATAAGAGTAAATAATAGTAGATGTCAATATTTATATATAAACTGTTTAATATGAATTTAGTATCATTTATCAGTCTAACAAGAATATAATACAATAAATAGGAAATGTCAACAACTTTTTTTTAAAATATGTAAAACTCTCTATTTTTATCTATATTAGACAACTAAACTGTTTAAATATAATTCATTATTCACCGTTTTATCAATAAAAACTCTCTTTTATTTTTTACAAATAAAAAAACGACGAAAACTCATATAAAATATGAATTCTCATCGTTTGAATTATGAGGCATCGGGGATTCGAACCCCGGACAACTTGATTAAAAGTCAAGTGCTCTGCCAACTGAGCTAATACCCCATTCCCTGAAAAGTCAGGTAATGCCTGGTTCCGGAATCGAACCAGAGACACGAGGATTTTCAGTCCTCTGCTCTACCAAC
>DSTFC04002__coassemble_569_pt1 | contig 70724 bp, 54 predicted proteins | sample DSTFC04002__metabat2_high_PE_045 | metagenome-assembled genome bin DSTFC04002
CCACACGGGGAAGACCCTGTGTGATATCGCCGCCGGCCACACCGCCGGTATGGAACGTACGCATGGTCAGCTGTGTTCCCGGTTCACCGATGGACTGCGCGGCGATGATACCGACAGACTCACCCACCTGAACCGTCTCGCCGGTAGCCATGTTGGCGCCGTAGCACTTAGCGCACACGCCGATATGAGACTTACAGCTTAAGATCGTACGGATTTTGATCTTTTCAAAGGGTTTTCCGTTTTCGTCCACGCCTTCTTTCATAATACGGGCCGCCCGCTTCGGCGTGATCATATGGTTGGCTTTTACGATAATATTTCCATCTTTATCCTTAATGGTTTCACAGGAGAACCGACCGGTAATTCTTTCCTGAAGGCTTTCAATCTCCTCTTTTCCATCCATAAATCCGGTTACATACATACCCGGAATTTCATCTTTTCCCTCGCAGCAGTCTGTCTCCCGGATGATAACCTCCTGGGATACATCCACAAGACGTCTGGTCAGGTAACCGGAGTCGGCAGTACGAAGAGCCGTATCCGACAGACCTTTTCTGGCTCCGTGAGCGGACATGAAATATTCCAGTACATCCAGCCCTTCACGGAAGTTGGATTTAATCGGCAGCTCGATGGTGTGACCCGTCGTATCTGCCATCAGACCGCGCATACCAGCCAGCTGTTTGATCTGTTTGTCCGAACCACGGGCTCCGGAGTCAGCCATCATGTAGATGTTGTTATATTTATCCAGACCGCCCAGCAGCGCTTTGGTCAAAGTTTCGTCGGTTTCTTTCCAGGTTTCCACTACCTCTTTATACCGCTCTTCTTCTGTGATCAGACCACGTTTAAAGTTTCTGGTGATCTTATCCACCGTATCCTGCGCTTTTGCAATCAGTTCCGGTTTTTCCGGCGGAACGGTCATATCGGAAATGGATACCGTCATGGCTGCTCTGGTGGAGTATTTATAACCCATAGCCTTGATATCGTCCAGCACTTCCGCCGTCTTGGTTGCACCGTGGGTATTGATTACTTTTTCCAAAATCTGTTTCAGGCCTTTTTTGCCCACATGGAAGTCTACTTCCAGCAAAAGTTCATTTCCCGGAACGCTTCTGTCCACAAATCCCAGATCCTGCGGGAGGATTTCATTGAAAAGAAATCTTCCCAGAGTAGATTCCACATTGCCCTGGATCGTCCGTCCATCAGGCATTTTCTTTTCACAGCGCACTTTGATCTTTGACTGCAGTGTGATTGCTCCGTTTTCATAGGCAAGAATCGCCTCATTCACATTCCGGAACGCCTTGCCTTCTCCTTTGACGCCCGGTCTTTCCTGAGTCAGATAGTAAATACCCAGCACCATATCCTGTGAAGGAACGGCAACAGGTCCGCCGTCAGAAGGCTTCAGCAGGTTATTTGGCGACAGAAGCAGGAAACGGCATTCTGCCTGCGCTTCCACAGAAAGAGGCAGATGCACCGCCATCTGGTCGCCGTCGAAGTCCGCGTTGAAAGCGGTACACACCAGCGGATGCAGCTTGATCGCCTTACCTTCTACCAGAATCGGTTCAAAGGCCTGGATACCCAATCTGTGCAGCGTAGGAGCACGGTTCAGCATAACCGGGTGCTCCTTGATTACCTCTTCCAGCACATCCCACACCTCGGTCTGCAGCTTCTCTACCATCTTTTTGGCATTTTTTATATTATGAGCCGTACCATTGGCAACCAGCTCCTTCATCACAAAAGGTTTAAACAGCTCGATAGCCATTTCTTTTGGCAGACCGCACTGATAAATCTTCAGCTCAGGACCCACCACAATAACGGAACGTCCGGAATAATCCACACGTTTACCAAGCAGATTCTGACGGAAACGTCCAGATTTTCCTTTCAGCATATCTGACAGAGACTTCAGCGCACGGTTTCCAGGGCCCGTTACCGGACGGCCGCGGCGTCCGTTGTCAATCAGGGCATCCACCGCCTCCTGCAGCATTCTCTTTTCGTTTCTGACGATGATATCCGGCGCGCCCAGTTCCAACAGTCTTTTCAGACGGTTGTTCCGGTTAATAATTCTCCGGTAAAGATCGTTCAGGTCAGAGGTGGCAAAACGGCCTCCGTCCAGCTGCACCATGGGACGCAGATCCGGCGGAATAACCGGGATCGCATCCATGATCATCCATTCCGGGCGATTGCCGGACTCCCGGAAGGCCTCGATTACTTCCAGACGCTTGATGATTCTGGCCCGTTTCTGTCCTGTGGATTCCTTCAGAGCCGTCTTCAGTTCCACAGATTCTTTCTCCAGGTCGATGGCCTGCAGCAGTTCCTTGATGGACTCCGCGCCCATGCCTGCCCGAAAACTGTTTCCGTAGTTTTCTCTTGCTTCCTGATACTCTTTCTCCGTAAGCACCTGCTTATACATCAGCTGTGTGCTGCCCGGATCCAGAACGATATAATTTGCAAAGTACAGTACTTTCTCCAGCGTTCTTGGAGAAAGATCCAGGATCAGACCCATACGGGACGGAATCCCTTTAAAATACCAGATATGAGACACGGGAGCCGCCAGCTCGATATGGCCCATCCGTTCTCTGCGGACACTGGACTTGGTAACTTCCACACCGCATCGGTCGCAGACAACGCCTTTATAACGAATTTTCTTATATTTTCCGCAGTGACACTCCCAGTCTTTGCTGGGCCCGAAAATCCTTTCACAGAACAGCCCGTCCTTTTCCGGTTTCAGCGTTCTGTAGTTAATGGTCTCCGGTTTCTTCACCTCGCCCCGGGACCACTCACGGATTTTCTCCGGTGAAGCCAGCCCGATCTTGATCGCGTCAAAGGTCATCGGCTGATATACATCTTTATTTGTTGTTTCTGCCATTGGTTACCCTCCTACTCTTCGTCATCAAGAGTCTCATCCAGATCAATCAGTTCCTCTTCTTCCTCTTCCGGTTCTTCTACGGAAACCAGTTCATCTCCGGAGAATTCCTGTTTTGAGAAACCATAGCTGCCGTAGGATTCCTCTTTGGAAAATCCACGGTCGCCTTCGATAATGGAGCGCAGATCTGTCTCGCCGTAATCCACGGTTTCCATGATCTCCACTTCCGTCTGATCATCTTTCAGCACCTTGACATCCAGGCCAAGGGACTGCAGTTCCTTCAGCAGAACCTTGAAGGATTCCGGAATACCAGGCTCCGGAATGTTATCTCCTTTGATAATCGCCTCATACGTTTTCACACGTCCGATTACATCATCCGACTTCACCGTCAGGATTTCCTGAAGGGTATAGGATGCTCCGTACGCCTCCAGAGCCCATACCTCCATCTCACCGAAACGCTGTCCGCCGAACTGAGCTTTACCGCCCAGAGGCTGCTGCGTAACCAGTGAATACGGGCCGGTGGAACGGGCATGGATCTTATCGTCTACCAGATGATGCAGTTTCAGATAATGCATGTGTCCGATGGTAACGGGACTGTCAAAATATTCTCCCGTTCTACCATCCCGCAGTCTGACTTTTCCGTCTCTGGAAATAGGAACCCCTTTCCACAGTTCTCTGTGGTCTCTGTTCTCATACAGATAATCATACACTTCCGGCAGAAGCTCTTCTTTATGTTTTGCAGAGAACTCCTCCCAGGATAAGTTTACATAATCATTGGCCAGATCCAATGTATCCATAATATCATTTTCATTGGCGCCGTCAAATACGGGTGTGGCAATATTGAATCCCAGCGCTTTTGCCGCCAGACTCAGATGAATCTCCAGCACCTGACCGATATTCATACGGGACGGCACGCCCAGCGGATTCAGCACGATGTCCAGAGGACGTCCATTGGGCAGGAACGGCATGTCTTCCACCGGCAGCACACGGGAAACAACACCCTTGTTTCCATGACGGCCGGCCATCTTATCGCCGACGGAAATCTTTCTCTTCTGTGCGATATAGATGCGCACCGCCTCATTGACACCCGGAGACAGCTCGTCGCCGTTTTCTCTTGTAAACACTTTGGCATCCACTACGATACCGTATTCGCCGTGAGGCACTTTCAGCGAGGTATCCCTCACCTCACGGGCCTTTTCACCGAAAATCGCCCGCAGCAGACGCTCCTCCGCCGTCAGCTCGGTCTCGCCCTTGGGCGTAACCTTACCTACCAGGATATCACCTGCGCGTACTTCCGCACCGATACGGATGATTCCTCTTTCATCCAGATCTTTCAGAGCGTCGTCGCCTACACCAGGAACATCGCGGGTAATCTCCTCCGGCCCCAGTTTGGTATCTCTGGCTTCCGCTTCATATTCTTCGATATGGATAGAAGTATAAACATCCTCCTGCACCAGCCGCTCGCTGAGCAGTACGGCATCCTCATAGTTGTATCCTTCCCAGGTCATAAATCCGATCAGCGGATTCTTGCCCAGAGCCAGCTCACCCTGAGAAGTGGACGGGCCGTCAGCGATGACCTCGCCGGCCTCCACATGATCGCCCTTGTTGACAATGGGCCTCTGGTTATAACAGTTGCTCTGATTACTTCTCAAAAATTTGGTCAGATGATACGTTTCCGTACTGTTGTCATCGTCATAGCGGATGACGATCTCCTTGGAAGCGGCACGCAGGATTGTTCCCGCTCTTTTTGCCACAACGCAGACGCCGGAGTCCACCGCCGCTTTGGTTTCCATACCGGTTCCAACCACTGGAGCCTCTGTAATCATCAGCGGCACAGCCTGACGCTGCATGTTGGATCCCATCAGCGCACGGTTGGCATCATCATTCTGAAGGAAAGGAATCAGGGCCGTCGCCACAGAAAATACCATCTTAGGAGACACATCCATATAGTCAAACATCTGACGCTCATACTCCTGTGTCTCATCTCTGTAACGTCCGGACACATTTTTATGGATAAAATGTCCTTCTTCATCCAGCGGCTCGTTTGCCTGGGCCACGTGATAGTTATCCTCCTCGTCCGCCGTCATGTAAATCACTTCATCCGTGACGCGGGGATTCTTCGGGTCGCTCTTATCTATTTTCCGGTAAGGCGCCTCCACAAATCCATACTCGTTGATGCGCGCATAGGACGCCAGCGAGTTGATCAGACCGATATTGGGTCCCTCAGGCGTCTCGATGGGACACATTCTTCCATAATGGGAATAGTGGACATCTCGCACCTCAAATCCGGCCCTGTCACGGGACAGACCTCCCGGTCCAAGAGCAGACAGACGTCTCTTGTGGGTCAATTCACCCAGCGGGTTATTCTGATCCATGAACTGAGACAGCTGGGAGGAACCGAAGAATTCCTTCACCGCGGCTGTAACCGGTTTAATATTGATCAGCGACTGGGGAGAGATTCCCTCAATATCCTGGGTGGTCATTCTCTCGCGCACCACGCGCTCCAGTCTGGAAAGACCGATCCGGTACTGATTCTGCAGCAGCTCGCCCACAGCGCGGATTCTTCTGTTTCCCAGATGGTCAATATCGTCATCATTGCCCAGCCCATATTCCAGATGGATATTATAGTTAATGGATGCCAGAATATCCTCTTTTGTAATATGCTTTGGAATCAGATCATGGATATCCCGTCTGATCGCCTCTTTAATATCGTCGATATTATCGTTCTCTTCCAAAATGCGTTCCAGCGCCGGATAATATACCAGTTCCGTGACTCCTACTTCTTTCGGATCCACGTCCACAAAATTGGTGATATCCACCATCATGCTGGAGAGCACCTTGACATTGCGCTCTTCTGCCTGTATCCACACAAAAGGAACCGCCGCGTTCTGAATCGCGTCAGCCATCTCTTTCGTCACTGTCGTACCCTTTTCTGCAATGATCTCACCGGTTGTGACATCCACCACATCCTCAGCCAGCACATGGCCGGCGATACGGTTTCTGAGCAGAAGTTTTTTATTGAACTTATAACGTCCCACTTTGGCCAGATCATAACGGCGGGGATCGAAAAACATACTCATAATGAGGCTTTCCGCACTCTCCACCGCCAGAGGCTCGCCGGGACGGATTTTTTTATACAGTTCCAGAAGGCCTTCCTGATAATTGGTGGAAGTATCCTTCGTAAAGCTGGCGAGGATCTTCGGTTCTTCACCGAACATCTCCACGATTTCCGCGTTGGTACTGATACCAAGGGCACGGATCAGTACAGTGATCGGAACCTTTCTGGTTCTGTCCACACGCACATAAAACACATCGTTGGAATCCGTTTCGTATTCCAGCCATGCTCCCCTGTTTGGAATAACGGTGGAAGAAAACAGCCTCTTTCCGACTTTATCATGTGCGATAGAATAGTATATACCGGGGGATCTCACTAACTGGCTGACGATGACACGCTCGGCGCCATTGATAACAAAGGTACCTGTCTCTGTCATCAAGGGCAGATCACCCATGAAAATCTCATGTTCATTAATCTCGCCGTTTTCTTTGTTATACAGTCTGACTTTCACCTTCAGGGGGGCTGCATAAGTCGCATCCCTCTCCTTACACTCCTCGATTGAGTACTTCACATCATCTTCACACAATGTAAAGTCCACAAACTCCAGGCTCAGCTTGTCACTGTAATCTGTAATTGGAGAAATATCTGCAAAAACTTCCCTTAACCCTTCATTCAGGAACCAATTGTAGGAGTCCTTCTGAACCTCTATCAGATTGGGCATTTCCAGAACTTCCTTTTGTCTCTGGTAACTCATCCGCATACTTTTACCGGTGGTAATTGGACGTATTCTGTTTTTCTCCATTGACGTTTCACCCCTTGTGTATTAAAATTTATTACCGCACATGCCTTTTTTCTATGTTTAGGCATATCTTGCCATAATAGTGCATTTTTTACTGTACCACATTCTCAGGACAAAGTCAACAATTTTTCCATAAAAAATACAGCGACATGTACAAACGCATGCCGCTGTATCTCTGTTTTCTATATTTTATTTTATGCTTTCTTTTTATCCCGTTTCACCACAGCAATCAGCACAGCGGAGATAATCATACACAGCGCTCCCATAACCGCCGCGTAGATAAATACTCTGTTGTACCCGGCTTTTCCTGCATAGGTGTCGATCCAGTGACCCGCCATGGAAAGCATGAATACGTCCGGCAGATAGCCAAAGGTGGAAAGGATTCCGGATACACGTCCGGTCACATTCACATCGATTCCCGCATCATCGATATCTGCAAAATACAGGCTGCGGATAGCATACACCAGAATAACACCCAGGAAGAAGTTCACCAGAACCGCCATATAATACGCCGTATCCACAGGGATTGCGATGAACGCCGCCCAGCTTATGGCCAGGATAGCTCCAGATCCGCAGATGACTTTCAGACGGGAATGAATTTTATCCGCCAGGAATCCGCCGACGATACCGCCCACACCCTGCAGCAGATAACGGATACCGCCCAGGTTAGCCGCCATGGTTTCTGACATGCCATACATAGTAACCATATAAGTATTGATATAGCTCATCAGTCCGTAAATGCTGTACGCGGTGAACACAATTCCCACCAGCAGCCAGACTCTCGGAATCTTCATACACCGGAACATTCCCACGAAAACGTCTTTCAGCGTCTCCGACTGCTCTTTTGTATTTGTATTTTCAATGAAGAACCAACAGAGCACGCCAATAATCAGAAGCAGCACCGCGCACAGACGGATGGACCAGGCCGCCCCGATGATATTATCCGCAAAGCTGGCGTATACGCCGGCCATCACAAAGACCAGAAGCGCATTTAAAATTCCCCGCAGACCTTCCTGCAGTCCGAACAGACGTCCCTGTTCATCGGAGTCCCCCAGCATCCGCACTGCCTTGATCACCGAACTCCAGTAGGTCATTACGGTGGTGAAACCCATCACCGCAAAGATAATGCGGCTGGCGTTATATCCCGGGAACATGGAGAACCACAGCCCCAGCAGACCGGTGGATATAAAGGAAAAGGTCAGCATGATCTTTGGTGAAAATTTATCCGCCACGATTCCTCCCAGGAAATAGGCCGGTGTGGCCACGATGGCGTACCATGCGTTCAGGGAGCCCATCTGGGCGTTTGTCAGCCCCATGGCATTCTGAATGGGAATATAAAATGTCTCTCTTATATAAGGAAGCGTGTAGATGAAACCGGCTCCGCAGGCGAGCAGCAATAATATCCCATACTTTCTTACCGCTGATTTATTCATAATTTATTCGTTCCTTTCTTTTACGTTTTGTCTTGATGAAACATGTCGTTATACCCGGGCGATATCCGATTCCTTCATGCCAAGGCCGCGCATGATATCATCCAGCGCTTTTCTCTTTTCTTCCGGAAGAGCCGGGCACTCATACTCCGCCAGCAGCTTATCGATTCTCTTCTGGATGGACTGATACAGCACCTGATTGGGATCTCCTTTGGTATTGCTGTGAATGGAAACCTGGCTGTTCCAGGGATCGATGTGGCATCTCTCAAAGGTATGATCCAGTGTGACAAACGTACCGTTTTCCTCTTCGATGGCCTCTTTGATAGCGTCAAAGGCCAGCGCGTCCTCATCGATGGGCATATCGTCGAAATAGTATTTCATCCTGGTATAGGTTTCGATATCCAGAAGGAATTTCTCAAAGCTTACTGTGTTAAAGGAATGAAGAGAACCTGTGGCATGCATCATCAGGTTTGCCCTTTCGGTGAAGGACTCAAACATACTCATGGCGCTTTCCACACCTGCCTGTGCGGTGAGACCGGAAGCGTCTGACATACCGCCGCCGCTTCTGCAGGGAAGTCCATATTTCTTCGCCATCAACGCGCCGTATTTCGCTTCTTTTAAGAATCCCGGATTGGCGTTGGATACCTGCATATTCTTCATATCGCTGACAGTGGAAGCAAATCCGTAAACTACCGGCGTACCGGGACGAACCATCTGCGCATATACATTAATTCCAAGAAATTCGGCATTGGCCTCTGACACGTTTCCAGCCAGAGAAATCGGACCGGTGGCTCCCGCCATGTTGCCGGGGGCAATGACCAGGGGCTGTCCGTTTCTCGCGCAGACTTCGATGGTTTCCAGCGTACTCTTTGTTACGCCAAGGGGGCTTAAAGGTGAGATCAGATTAAAGGTACAGGGAATTTCCGTGATATCTCCGTCAAATACCACCCGCATCATTTCCATGATGTTTTCCGCTACCTTACCGTCTCCGCATACGGAAAACAGCGCTTTATCCGAACGGCAGAGCGTGGCATAAACCATGGCTTCCGCTGAGATTTCTGCATCAATATCACAGGGCTGCGCCAGGATACCGCCGTTGATGGAAAATTCTTCGCTCTCCTGCACGATTACCGCCAGCTTCAGAAAATCATCAAAAGTAGCCGGACGAACTGTGCCGTCCGCTTCACAGACAGAGGGACTTCCATACCCCGGCGTCATATACAAATCTTCCGTATTCATACTCACATTGTATTTGCTGTTGCGGGCATATACCGTAAATTCCTTCGTGGCCACATCCAGAGCATCCATCACCTGCTTTTCTGTAAAATACGCCCGGTTTCCTTCCACCTTCACGCCGTTTTTGCGCAGCAGATCCAGCGCCTCCTCTGAAAGGAAAGCAATGCCGATCTCCTCCAGGATCCGCAGAGTATTCTTATGGATTGCCTCCACAATCTGAGCGTCTCTTGCTGCCATTTCCTCTTTTTTCATGTGTATTCCTCCTCTTTTATAAAACATGGTAACTTAAAGGTGATCTTGATTACCTTTGGTTTAAAAATAATTACTGATACCGCAATATCAGTAACTATTCCTCCATATCCAGCCGGGTTCCCGGATTCACAAACCGCTGAAACAGCGCGTAAATCAAGTTATAACAGTCTTCTGCCGCAAACCGGATCTCCGTCTCCGACATGGTCATGCCTGCATACTGGCTGAACATTCCCTGGAATACCGCCACACTGAGCCGTCCCAGCAAAGATGCGTTTTCCATGGTAATAAGCCCTGCGTTGGCCGCACGGCGCAGCCGGAAAAACTCACGTTCATTCAGGTTGCTGCTGAAAATGATACTGGCGCTCAGACCGGTAAAATGCTTCTGCACCTCCGGAAACATCTGATAATATTCATAAACGCACTCTTCCAGCATATCCCGCTGATCGCTGAAAAACATCAGCTCATAGTAAGGTTTGTTGCGAAAGGCTTCAAAGATAAAACATCTCCACAGCCACAGATCCATCTGGATCGAAGTGATATCTTCCCGGTCTGTCTGTTTCAGAAATTCAATGATATAGGGTTCCAGAAACTTGACGGAGGCCAGCATGACCAGATGCTCTTTGTTCTCAAAGTGCTTATACAAAACCGCGCTGGTGCACCCTGCTTTCTCGGCCACTTTCCGGATGGTAACCCCCTCTATTCCTTCCTTTTCAAGAATCTCACTGGTAATCTGAACGTACCGGATCTTTCTTTCGGGATTAAAATTCATTCCGTACCCCTAAGGTAATCTTGATTACCTTTAGTCTATCCCCCTTTCTTACTTTTGTCAATTCTCAACTTCATTATATCATAAAAAACGGAAGTATTTCACAAAACAACCGTTTTATGAAATACTTCCGCAGTCATGCGATTTAACAGGTAGCGCCGCCTGTCATATGAAGTTCCGCTTTCAGGATCTCTTCTTTTCTCTCCAGCAGATCGTTTGCCAGCAGCTGTTTTTCCACATTTTCAAATCCCAGCCGCTCGATGGTCTTCGCAAAACGCTCTCCTGTCTTTCCCTGCTCCCTGAACAGCAGAATCGCTTTTTCCACCACATCCAGTGCTTCTTCCTTAGTTTCAAAAATCTTTCCAAGAGCGCGTCCCTGAGCTACTTTTTTACCCCAGCGTCCGCCGATATAGATCTTGAATCCCGGTTTTCCTTCATCCAGCGCGTCAAAATGACATTTGCCCACACAGCGCCCGCAGTTGATACAGGTGTCGGGATCGATCTTTGCCACGCCGTCTTCCAGACTTACGGCGTTGACAGGACAGGCCTCGATTACGCTGCATTTCTTACACCCGTTACATTCGTCCTCGTCGAACAGAGGGATCATCTGACCAACGATTCCGATATCGTTCAGATCCGGTTTCACACAGTTATTGGGACATCCGCCCACGGCGATTTTAAATTTGTGCGGCAACTTCACTTCCCGATAACCTTCATAAAATCTGTGATGGATTTCTTCGGAAATCCCGAAAGAATCCAGAAGACCGTACTGACAGGTGGTACCCTTACAGGAAACCACCGGACGTACCTTAGACCCGGTTCCTCCCGTCACCAGACCCGCCTTCGCGATATAGGCCTGGAATTCTTCGATCTTGTCAAAGGGAACTCCCTGCACCTCCACCGTCAGACGGGTGGTAAAGGTAACAATGCCATTCCCAAATTTCTGCGCCGCCTCGGTGATCACCTGCAGCTGCTCGGCCGTCACCTTTCCATTGACCGTGATAATCCGGGCGGAAAAGTTATCCGTTCCCTTGTTGCTTAAAAAGCCCATGCCCTTTACTCTCTTTTCCTCTGCCGGGCTGATCGTTAATGTCGCCATACTCATATCCTCCTTGTTTTATATTCAAATTTTATTGCTCGGTATCAATGTCAGTTCCGTTGAAGATAGCTCCTCCTTCCAGAACCTTCGTGTTGGTATACCCGTAATACTTCAATCTGTTCTGAGTCAGATAACCCCGTTTCCCTTTACTGCATACCAGCAAAATCTTTTCATTCTTGGGATGGCCCGGCAATTCCCCGTTGATGGCGGTAAAGTTGACATACTCCTTACCTTCCAGCGCCGGATTGATGGAGACATCCAGTACCGTATATCCTTTTGCCTGTCCTTCTTTATATTCCAACGGCGTCATGCTGTCCAATTCCCCGTCGATCTTATTCAGCAGAATATTCAGCGTGTGGGCGAAAGGATGAATGGCTGTGGAAAAAGGAGGCGCATAAGCGAAATCCAGATATTCCATGGAAGGAAGATCGGCGCCCAGACTGATAGCCATCACCGCAATATCCACCATTTTATCCACAGCGCCGGGACCCATGCACTGCAGTCCCAGCAGTTTTTTCGTATTTCTGTCGGCAATCATTTTCACGATAAAGGAATCTGCACCGGGATAGTAATGGGCTTTATCATCCACCACAGTAATGACGCTGACCGGATCAAACCCGGCGTCCCTGGCCGCCTTTTCTCCCAGACCGGTTCTGCCGCAGTTCAGCCCCGGCAGCTTGCAGACGCCGGTTCCCAGCACGCCGGGATATTCTCTTTTTTCACCGGCCAGCTCCTGAGCCAGCATACGCCCTTCGATGTTGGCCGAAGAGCCCATGGGAGACCAGGCTGGCTGTCCCGTCTGACGGTTGGTCACCATAGCGCAGTCGCCGATGGCATAGATATCCGGGTCATTGGTACGCAGGTTTTTGTCCACCTTAATGGTACGGTTTGGCATCAGTTCGATTCCCGTATCTGCCAAAAAGGCGGTATTTGCCCGAACTCCCAGCGCCAGGATCAGGGCATCCGCCTTGTAGGCCTTCCGGCTGGTCTGTACTTTTTCCACTTTATCAGCGCCCAGCACTCCTTCCAAACTGGTGCCGGTAAAGCACATGATCCCTTCATCCGCCAGATGGTTCTCGGCATATTCCGCCATCTCCGGATCAAAGGGAGTCATGATCTGCGGCGCCATATCGATCACCGTGGTGCGCACTCCTCTGGCATGAAGATTCTCCGCCACTTCAAGACCGATAAAACCGGCTCCGGCCACTACGGCACGTTTGATTTCTCCTGCATCTACCGCTTCCCGGATCGCCGCCGCATCATCCGGCGTTCTCATCACAAAAATATTTTTCAGATGAATTCCCTCCACCGGCGGAACGATGGGAGATGCTCCGGTAGCAATGATCAGCTTATCGTAATCATACGTTCTTTCTTCCCCGGTCTTATGATCCACCGCCGTCACTGTCTTTACTTCCCGGTTCAGCTTTGTCACTTCCACCTCGGTTTCCACCTGTGCGCCGGTCAGCGCCGCATACTTCTCCGGTGTATTCACCACCAACTCGCTGCGGTCATGAATCAGATCTCCCACATAATAAGGCAGACCGCATCCTGCATAGGAAATATCTTTGCTCATAGTCAATATCCTGACGTCCGCGCTGCGATCCAGTCTTTTCAGCTTTGCTGCCGCTTTCGTTCCTGCCGCCACGCCGCCTATCACTAACACCTTCATCCTTTGATTGCCCCTTTCTGTCTTTTCCCATATTATAACACCGGAGCATATATAAGTAAATTATTATAATTCTATATCTCTTTTAGTATTTTTCTATATATGTCTGCGCAAAAAAACCGGCGCCGGCGGAATCCATCCGCCCGACACCGGCTGCCTCTTACTTATTATTTCAGAGTAACTTTAGCGCCTTCGCCTTCCAGTTTTGCTTTCAAGTCTTCAGCCTCAGCCTTGGAAGCAGCTTCCTTGATTACCTTCGGAGCGCCGTCAACCATCTCTTTTGCCTCTTTCAGGCCCAGACCGGTTGCTTCACGAACCACTTTGATGACTTTAACTTTGTTCGGTCCAACTTCTGTCAGTTCTACATCAAACTCATCTTTCTCTTCTGCTGCTGCAGCGTCGCCTGCGCCTGCTGCTGCAACTACAACGCCTGCTGCTGCAGATACGCCAAACTCTTCTTCACATGCTTTTACTAAATCATTTAACTCTAAAACTGTTAACTCTTTGATCGCTTCAATAAATTCAGCTGTTGTTAATTTCGCCATTTTATTTTCCTCCATTTTTATATTTTTATTCTACATTAAGCTTCTGCCGTTGTATCAGCTGTCTCTGTGCCTGACTCAGCAATCTGATTAAGCACACGGGCGAAGTTGGTAATCGGAGACTGGATACTTCCCAGCAGTTTGCCCAGAAGTTCTTCTCTGGACGGTACGTTGGACAGCGCCTGGATGCCTGCCTGGTCGTTGTACTTGCCTTCCACAACGCCGGCTACCAGTTCCAGCGCCGGGCAGGTTTTTGCGAATTTCGCAAGGATTCTGGCCGGAGCGGTTGCATCTGTAGCAGAAACGGCAATCGCGTTTGTTCCGTGCAGATGCTCTGACAGACACTCGCATTCCGTACCTTTAAACGCAAAGTTCATCATGGTGTTTTTGTATACTTTATACTGAACGCCGGCTTCTCTGAGCTCTTTACGCAGCTTCGTATCCTGTTCCACAGTGATTCCGCTGTAATTTACCAGTACGACCGCCTGCGCGTCTTTGATGGTATTTGCGATTTCTTCCACAATCGGTTGTTTCAGTTCTACTTTTGCCATAAAACGGTACACCTCCTTATATTATTTGTTGTACACGCTTCCGATAAAAAATAAAGGCCTCTCCGCAAAGACGAAAAGGCCTGAAAATTCTCATTTCGTAAGAATCATCTCTCCTCGGCGGGTGAAGTTCTCTTTATGCCGTATGGCACCCACTGTCTTCGGCGTGATACTTTTAGAAGTATAGCATCGCAGTCCCGTTTTTGTCAAGATCATTTTTTCGATTTGTCTTTCATATAATTCAAAAAAACAGGATTACTCATTATGCTGAATATTCTCTGGGCAGCCATGATCCTTCTCGGAACAGTCTGCGCTGTATTTACAGGAAAAATCCCTTCTCTCACGGAAGCTTGCCTTTCTTCCGCCAAAGAAGCCGTAGCGCTGGCCGTCACCATGGCCGGCATCGTCAGTCTCTGGTCGGGAATCATGGAAATCGCATCCTGCAGCGGTATCCTTACCCGAATGTCCGGGAAGATTTACCCTCTCCTTGGCTTCCTGTTCCCCTCTGTACCAAAGGATCACCCCGCTTTGAAACATATCTGCGCCAATATGATCGCCAATATCTTCGGCCTGGGATGGGCAGCGACTCCGGCCGGCCTAAAAGCCATGGAGGAACTGGAAAAGCTGGAGGATGACCGCCGGGCCAAAAAGACGCCGGGCCCTGTGAGGAAGAAAGGGATCGCCAGCGATGAAATGTGTACCTTCCTGATCATAAACATTTCTTCTTTGCAGCTGATTCCTATAACCATCATCGCCTACCGAAGCCAGTACGGCAGTGTAAATCCGGCGGCAATCACCGGCCCTGCCATCCTTGCCACCGCCGTCAGCACATTGACCGCTGTTCTTTTCTGTAAAATCAAAACCTCCAAATGGAGAAAATAACGCTTCATCTCAATAATTGCTTTATAAACCCTTGCCACTCTGTTATAATATAACCATATTGAATGATTGGGAGGGATTTATATGGATTGGAAAAATAAGGTCGTGGATGCCTTAATTAAGGGGGATTGCTTCTTTTCCACTTTCCAGAAAATGAGATTCATCCAGCTGTTTAATGAACTAAAGGATGAGCCTTTCTTCAGCAAGGGGTTCTGCAAATGTGTTTTCCTCGCATCCTGTGATCAGGAGCATACCGACTTCTTAAAGAAAGTCGTCGATAAACTGATCAGCATGGACGCCAAAAATACCGATTATATGCTGAAGTTATCCGATGAACATGCGTCTTCTCTGAAAGCAAACGAAAAGGTACTGTTTAGGCTGTCAGATGATTTTCTGCGCAATCCGGACAGCACTCCGGACGAATCCTTTTTACTGGAGCTGTCCCGCAGCTGGGTACCCATCGGCGACAGTGCGCTTCAGGCCAGTCTCATCATTGACAGTCTATAAATTGTGTTTCTCATAAAAACCCTGCCGGAATCAGAGTGACGATTCCGACAGGGCTTTTTCACTGTATTCCTGTTTTCTGACGCTGGAAATAATCTCCAATCTTCCGGATAATTTTTTCACTTCAAATACAAAAGGATTTTCCTTGGCCCATTCCGGCTCTTTTCCGGCACGCTGCTGCCAGAGCGCATAATCTTTGACAAAGCCATCATGAATATACTGCTCCGCCTGCAGCCGGGCAGTCACCGCATCCTGGTAATCGGAAAAATACCCTATATAGTATCGTTTCCCTTTAAAACCGATATATACACGATAACGCCCGTTTTTCATCCTGGATACGCCGCGAAATCCGCTGGTATTGTCTTTTCTGTGCTTTCTCTTTTCCAGCATTTCCAGACAGGTTCCGTCAATAAAATGCAGCTGTTGATAAATATCCTTCTGTATTTCTTTTTTCAGACAGCCGCAGCTCCTGTAATTGCCATGGACAAGACCATTTTCCGATACACAGATCTCTCCTCCGCAATCGCAGCGGCATCTCCAGATAACGGACCCCCTTTTATCCCGCCCTTCTGTCATTTCCACAACCGTCAGCCTGCCGTACCTCTGCCCTTTAAGATCAATCATCCCGCGTCCCGTTTTGCGAAAAAAACAGCCGCAGCTTTTCACTCTGCCTTCTTTCAGATCATGTGCCGTAACAACATGCATTGTCCCGCAGTCACAGCGGCAGGCCCAGCAGACCCGGCCATTTCTGTTTTCCACACGATGCAAAACTGTCAGCCGCCCAAACCGCCGTCCAGTAAGATCCTCCGCAATCGGGCCTTTCCTGGCCGTCTGCACAGAAACACATCCGCAGTCTCTCATCGTCCCTCTTTGCAGCCGCTTTGTATTGACCAGAATTTCTTTTCCGCAGCTGCAGCGGCACCTCCATACGCAATAACCATCCTGGCGCTCCTTCGTTCTTTCCAGAACAGTCAATTCGCCAAACTTCTGCCCCGTCAGATCAATTGTCATTCGCATCCTTATTCACCCCCGAACCGCTTCTTTCGCATCGGACTGTGACACGGCTGGCGCCGCCATAAGTACAGGTAAACAGAGTCAGATCATACTTCCCGGCTGACATTTCTTCTACGGCAGTCGGCTCAAGGGTCTCCACCTTAACCACCTGATAGCAGTAGCGCATGCCGTCCAGATCCGTGAAATACACATCTTCCCCTCCGGAAAACTGTGAAATTCCCCCGAAATGACGGCTGTAATTGTGCGCTGCAATAACCAGATCGTCCGTCTTCACCGAGCCCGTATAGCGGCAGGGCGCGATCCGCAGCCGTTCGTAATCCCATTGCGCCATCACCGGTAGTTCCAGACCCAGTGCCGGTATGGAAAGATATCCGATATAATAATTTCCATCCAGTTCAATCTCCGTCATGACGGACGGATCTGAATCCGGACGGGCCGGGCGGACTGCAGCAGCCTCTTTCACCTCTGCGGAACCTTCTATATATTCTTTCACCAGAGGCAGCAGATGCTCGACAGACTCCCCTGCCCTTTCATCCTCCTGCCTGTTTCGAAAAAAAAGGGACAGCGCTGCCAGCACCAGCACTGTCCCCAGAATCATACAGATCGTTCCAATCCGTCTTCTATTACTCATGGTCATCACACCTGCCGCCGGTACGCAGCCGCCATCCGATCACGTACAAAGACAACCCCAGCAGCACAAAAACAGGTATGGGCCAGTTCAGCTGACCGGTCTGGGGCAGCTTCGGCGGATTCGGTTTTTCAGGCGTAGGCGTAACCGGCGCCTTTTCCAGTTCCGTCTTGGGACTGGCGTCCACATCATAGATATAAGTTCCGTTCTCCATCATGGGAACGCTGACCAGGAAAGGATCTGCTGCCAGATAGCCTTCCGCTGCGCTTTGCTGTACCAGCAGATAAAGACCCGGTGTTACATTTCGAAATACGGCTTTTCCCGTACTGCCGATATTCGCCGTCACACCGCTGACGCCGTTTTCTCTGGCATAGTCTGCCAGCTGTTCTGCCAGCCTGTCTGACTGAATATTTTCCAGAGAAGCCTGGCTTCCGGCAAACGCGGCGCTGAGCGAAAAGCTGTAATCTCCATCATTTTCTGCCACATCACCTGCACGATACATCGTAAGTGTCCCTCCTGACACCGGCCTGCCCCCATATGTCATGGAAACAGTAACGGAACCCTCTCTTGTCAGATCCGGCACGTCATGGGCATAAACGATACTGTTCGCCGCAAAAGTCATCAATGCAGCCAGCAACAACACCGTTATTCTTTTTTTCAATTTCATTCGATGTTCCTCCTGTTCTTTCTGCGGGCTCTTACCAGCAGTATTATGATTAAAATAATGATCACTCCCGCAGCCAGAGAAAGGATCAGGACCGGATTTACCTGCGAGATATCGCGGGCTTCCGTAATATCCTGGGTCTGCGTGCGGTTTTCCACCCGATGCCCCCTTACCAGGAGCCGGTGTGTGTTAATGCCATAAGGCGTACATGTCACCAGCGTACAGTAATCCTGCTGCGGATCAATCGCCAGTGCGCTCAGATCATAGGGATCCACCGTCAGAATCTGATCCACCTCATAGGTCAGAGTCTGATCCAGAACTTTCAGAATAAAAATATCTCCCTCCGTCAGCTTATCCAGATCGGTAAACAGTCTGGCGCTGGGCAACCCCCGATGTCCGGAAACCACACAGTGGGTACCTGCTCCTCCTGTGGGCAGAGAACTGCCCTCCAGATGTCCGATAGAGGTCTGCAGTACCGCCTCGTTGGTGCCATGATAGATGGGCAGCGAACAGTTAATGGCCGGAACCTCGATATACCCCATGATGCCGTTTCCGGAAACATTCAGCAGACTTTCATATTCCTGTCTGTCAGCCCTTGTCATCTCAAACCGGTCAGATCTATCAGCCAGAACCCGGTTGTACTCTATGGCCTCATTCCAGAGTTTCTCGTAAAGTTCGCCATCCATCTCCTCCACCCGTCTGGAGTATTCCACTATGGCCTGGGACTGGTGCAGTGAATTCCAGTAATCACTGACCGTGGGATACAGCAGTAAGGACAGCCCTACAAGAAAAATCAGTATCAGAACAATGGTAGAAATTTTAATTTTTTTCATGCAGGGTTCTCCTTCCCGCTGCAGTTATGCATCTGCAGTGAGAACTGTCTGCACTGCCGGGAAAGGGAAATCCCCTCCCCGGTGCAGTCAGTTTCATCATCTGTTTGTGTTATTTTCTGGAATCCGTACGTTTTCTGACGATCAGCAGTACCGCCGCTCCGGCAACCAGCACAACGCCGATTACATAAAACAGGGTGGTACCCATACCGCCGGTGGAAGGCAGCAGATCGCCGGTTTTATTAACCACATGCACGCCGCCGCTCTGCCATACACTATTGGAAATAGACGCTTCCAGATTGTTCTCTTTTACAGCAATCTCCACGCGCTCTGCCAGCTTGTTGTATCCATCGGGAGCTTTGGTCTCTTCCAGATAGTAATTGGTGTTGGCGTCAAAGCCCTTGATCTCCAGCTGACCGTTTACTGTGGTGATGTATGCCACACCGGATTCACCATCTTTGGCAAGACGGTAAACGCCATCGGAAACTTCGACCAATGCGATCTCATTTCCGCCGGTTTTTGCATCGTAGAGTTTAAACTGAGCGCCGTCGAGCACTTTGTTGTCCCCATCTGTTTTAACCACGTCAACTTTGTACGTATAGGTTTTTGTTTCATCCCATGTGGTTTCATCGCTACTGTCCTCGCCAAACTCCAGTTTCGTCTTGTTGGTGTTAGCGTCATCATAGATCAGAGCACTTTCATTTACCACTGCACTGTATGTAACCACAATATCCGTATCCTTCGTGATCCTCTCCAGATAGGACTGATGGAACACAACCTCGAAAGTACATCCGTCATTAAGGCCGGTCGTTACAACATGATAATCTCCCGTATATGCATCCTGTCCTTTAGTCAGTCCGTCAATCTTAATGGAATCCGGATTTAATGTAAGACCTGCTGTCATCACATCGTGAAGAACGTAGCCTTCTGCTCCCGCTTTTGCAGTGATCGTAGTTCTAAATTCAACGGTATCTCCGATTTCTGCTGTATTTTCCTCTCCCCAGTTTCCGGTGGAATCTTCTTTCACTTCTTTTTTCACCGGAGGCTGCTCATTCTTTTCGTACATCTCCACATCCGGCGTAGTGGTATCCAGAGAACACAAAGTACCCATCGTCGTGTCAATCAGATAATAGCCAAGATTCAGGCCGGTAAATGCAACCGTCGTACTGTCCGCCGTCTTAGTTGCAGCAGGCTGAATGTTGTTTCCTTTGGCATAAGCAAGAGCCGCTTGGGCGAATGCTGCCGGATCCGCACCCTTTACCCAGGTCACGTAACCCTGCGCGTCAATAGCTACATACTGTATCTGGGTTTTCAGCCAGCTTTCCCATGGTAAATTAGCTTTGTAAGTATATGCCCCTGCTCCTGTGTCATAGCTTTCCAGCACCAGAATCTGATATGCGTTGTAAGTATGGCCTTCCTTGGCATCCTTAATGGTGATGGATCCGCTGTTATTATTTGTTGCAGCGAATACAGATACCGACATGGAAAATACCATGACCATCGCCAGCAGGATACTGACGAGTTTTTTTACATGTTTCATTCTCTTCTCTCTCCTTTTCATTATTTACTGCAGATTTTCTGTGAAATCTAAAGATTCCTTTTCCTTCTGCGGCATGTAACATACAACGGCGGGAATAGGATCAACGCGATTCCGCCGAATGTATACCATATAGTACCCGGCCCTCCGGTATTTGGCAGTTTGGGCCGGCAGGTGTTGGTGAAAAGAACGATGCTGTTCTTTCCGACCGGTGTCGTACCTGTCACCTCCGCAGACTGATTGGGATTTCCATTATCTATCGTGTTGCTGACGGTAAAACCGTCTGTATTGGTTTCTTTAATGGTATAATGAGTCCCGTGCTGCAAATAATCGATAATCACATACTCGTCTGCCTTAAGCTTGAAGGTTCCTTTCCCGTCGCTTAAAAGCGAACTCTCAATGTGCTGACCGTCCGGAGTGTACCGGGCGATGGAGTAGTCCGATCCCTGTACCGATCCATCATCCGACCAGATGTTGATATCAAAACTGAACTCTGTATCGGGATCTGCCTCACCCACAACCTCTTTTTGAACCTTCAGCTGACCGTTCTGATAAGTCGGCGGTACAGAGGAAACGGAAGGCAGTGTGAACTGCATGTAGCAGGTGGAGCCGGAAAGGCCTCGCTCGGTGTAATAGAACTTGAGCGTGTGTTTGCCGGCATCACCTTTCGCGATATAGTCCCACAGGTTCACGTATGCGCCGACGGAACTGTGCACACCGCCGATATCACATACGAGACGGCCGTCCAGGAATACCCACATATCGTCATCACCGAAGAAGTAGTACTCCAGCGGACCCACATAGTCCTCCGTCAGTTCAAACTCCACACTGTACTGCATGCCGAACATGTTGTTGTGAGCGAGACCGTCGTCGCTGGTCGGGTAGAGCTTTTTGCCATCGAAGCCAGAATAGCCTCCACGATCGTTGTAGTAGCCGGTAAGACCATCCGTACTAGCGCGACCGTCCATCGGCCAGAAGTTGTTGGTCCAGATGTGGGTGTAAGGATCCTTGCCAGGAGTCTGCGGGTTATTAAAGTACTCCAGTCCATCAAGATTGGCGCCTTTGACAGCGCTCAGCGTATAGGTGTCACCCGAACGATTGAAATCGAGCGACATATCCGTATGCGTAATCTTACCCGTTGCGGATCCATCATCGAACAAGTTGGGCGCAGCAACTTTATCAGCGTAAACAATATGTCCCTCACTATCGAGACCCGTTACCAGTCCGAACGTGCAACCTTGAAGCCCACCGCCGGAGTGGTTGTACTGGTTGAGCGTGTTGCCATTCCAAGACTCATCGTGGAGACCCATACCCGTGTTGGCGTTACCAAAGGCAAGCTTGGCACCTTCTTTACCCGCGTAGTTACTCCCACTGTTGATACCGTGCGACCCACTCGTACCGTCCCACGTGGTCTCACCATCATCGGTAATGTTGTAGTCATAGAACGTCGCAGCGTTGTTGTAGTCGCTTGTCGTCTGGTTGGCTACCAACCGGATGACCGTTCCATCCTCGATGAGAATTGTGTTCGACTCATTTGCCTTGTCCGGGTTGTTGGTGAAGTGGAGCTCCGTCGCTCCCACGATGCCCTTATGCACCTCCCAGTCTGCCTCGTTCGTGCTTGATGCCTCTTTTCCTTCCTTGAGTACCCAGACCTCATTGGCAGTATAGTTTCCGTTATCACGGAAAATGTTCACATAGGGTAAGCTGGGCGCACTAAAGTAGTCATACTCATTGGCGGTGTAGAGTTCGGTAAGTTCCATATGGGTGCGGATCTCACGCTTGCCGTTTCCGGCATCAACAAGATACAAACCGGTAGTCGGTGTATTGCCTCCGTTGGTGGGAAGCTTTCCTCCCTGGTTGTTGCCTCCATTATCCGTGTTCAGAATCTCCAGATATCCGCCGGAGTCTCTGTCCGTGACCTCAAGATTTGCGTAATACTGCACCGTGAACTTCGGATTGAGCGCAGAACGTGCCGATACCAGCAGCATCCTGTTTTCGCTGTCCACCGGTACGGTGAGAACCGGCGCTTCTTCTGCATCTGCTTCGATCCGAACCGAACCCAGTTCTTTTACTTCATCATCAGCGCTCTGCAGAGCGGTAAGCTCCACGCCTGTCTCTGCTTCCGGGGCGATTTCCTCAACGCCCTCCGCCGTCTGTGCAGCGGCCAGAAGCAGCGGTTCCATGGGTGTGATATCCGCCGTAATCCTGCAGCCGGAAACATCCAGTTCCTGATCCTGGTAATAAAAATCCAGTTCCACCGCGGAAACGCTGACTGTTTCTTCCTCACTGTCACCCTCTCCGCTATAATCTTCCGCCGCCTGATATTCCGGCTGGTTTTCCTCCAGCGGAACCGCCTGCATGGTCAGCTCCTCTGCAAAAGTCTCTCCCTCTGCGGCGGGCTCTGCCTCTTGCGCATCACTCTCTTCCGCAGCAGTTTCTTCTATACTAATACTCTCCCCGGGAACCTCTTCTTCCGGTTCCGATACGACCGATGCCGTTCCTTCCACCGTCACATCCACGGAAATATCTTCGTTCTCATAATGGAACGTCTGATTCAGCTCGACCGTTCCTTCCGCCGGATCAGCCTGCGTCTCTGTCACCGGTGTTTCGTTTTCCCCGGGAACCTCTTCTTCATCGGCAGGATCCTTCTCACTTTCATTCTCCGTTGGAACCTCCGTCATGGAGTCTTCGTTCTCCGGAAGATTTTCCGTATTTTCAGATTCCGTGCTTACAGGCTCTTCCTCCTGCGCAAAACAGTCTGCCGTGTGGACATGCTCCAGCACCTGCACTTTCCCGCAGATCAGACTGCCATTCTCGTCATAACAGTCTGCATTGTGCTCATGCAGGATAATTTCTTCTTTCCCGCAGATCAGATTCTCTTCCTGGTCATAGCAGTCTGCTGTGTGGGTATGCGCTTCGATCTCCGGCAGGGTGCACCGCAGCGCCCCCGTCTCGTCGTAACACACCTCGCTGTGTTTGTGTACTGTAAAATCCGCATAGCCGCACTGATAATCACCGTTTTCGTCACGGCACGCATCCGTATGACTGTGAAGTTTCAGATCTTCCTCAGCCGGCGCCGCTGCCGTAAGAACCTGGGGACAGGCCGCACAGAGCATAACCATGACCATCAGACAGCTGACTGCAGCCTTCCAGCGTTTCCCCCGGCGGCATGTCTGCAAATGATCCGCCGTCCGCCGCAGTATCTTCCCTTTCATAATGCAACCTCCAACCTTTCTCTGATTTATTCCGGTTTAATACCACATTCTTTTCTTCATTCCAACGGTTTCAAAATCAGACTTTTATTTCCAAAAAGGGTATACTAAATAAAGCAGAGATAATTGCACCACAGGGTTACACATAAATTGCGGAACTGCAAAGATCTCTGCCGGATACAGCTGGTTTTTTATTTACCCGTTAAATATATGTATTTTCAATAATCCGGGCGGTTTCCAAAGTCTACCTTAAAATCCATAAAATAGATTTTTTGTTATTTCCCCGAATACAGCCTGTTCCATTTCAGGAAGGTACTGTGTGCCACTCCCAGTTCCCGCGCCGCTTTCCTGGCCGAGATTTCACCGGTCAGATATCCTTCCCTTAAAGCAAAAAATGCATCCGGTATTTTTATTTTTCTTCTTCCGAACTTTACTCCTCTGGCCTTTGCCGCCGCGATTCCTTCCGCCTGTCTCTGACGGATATTGTCACGCTCTACCTGAGCCACATAACTTAAAATCTGCAGCACCAGATCCGATACGAACCGTCCCGTCAGATCCTGCCCCTTACTGCGTGTATCCAGAAGCGGCATATCCAGCACTACAATATCCGCCTGTTTTTCTCTCGTAATTATCCTCCATTGATCCAGAATCTCCGTATAATTCCTCCCCAGCCGGTCAATGGATTTGATTACCAGCGTACAGCCGGGACATAGCTGTTTTAAAAGTTTTCTGTACTGGGGCCTGTTGAAGTCTTTGCCGCTTAACTTATCCATGTAAATATGTTCCTGGGGTACCATAAATTCCCGCAGTGCAATCATCTGTCTGTCTTCATTCTGTTCTTTTGTGGATACGCGGACATATCCATAAACCGTTGTTTTCTGCATGGCGGTTTCCTCCTGTTTTTTTCTTAGTGTATGCCGTTTCTGATACTTTATAAACAATCCGGACAGACAATCGCTTCCCCGGCGCGCCACAAAAAAAGAGAAGAACTGTTTGACAAACAATTCTTCTCCCTGCAGAGATTTTCCTTATTTATTTTTCACCCAGCAGCTGCCGGTATATTTCTCTTTTGGGTACTCCCCGGTCTTTTGCCACCTGCTTCATGGCCTCTTTCCGGTCCATACCCTGTTTTTCACAAAGGGACATATGCTCTGCAAGCGGCATATCCTCCCAGCGGGCGATATCCTGCGCCTGAATTTCTTCCAGGCTTTTCCCGGCGATCACCAGCACGCACTCTCCTCTCACCGGCTCTTCCTGCACCTGCGATTTCAGCCGGCTGACGGAAGAACGGTGCACCGTCTCATGTTTCTTGGTCAGTTCTCTGACCAGAGACATCTGCCGGTCTCCCAGCGCCTCCTCCAGTTCTCCCAGCGTTTTTGCCAGCCGATGCGGCGCTTCATATATTACAATGGTCCGGGTCTCCTCCCTCAGCTCTTCCAGGATGCGGCGCCGTTCCTTTTTATCCGCCGGCAGAAAAGCTTCAAAGCAAAACCTTCTGGTGGGCAGTCCGGAAATCGTCAGCGCCGTGACGCAGGCCGCCGGTCCCGGAAGGGAAGTCACCGGAATCTGTTCCTCATAGCACATGGCCACCAGTTCCTCCCCCGGATCAGAGATACCGGGCGTGCCGGCGTCGGTAATCAGCGCTACGGTCATGCCTTCCTGCATTTTCCGGATCAGATACTTTCCTTTTTCAATCTTATTATATTCATGGTAACTGGTGAGCGGTGTTTTGATCTCAAAATGATTCAGCAGCTTTCTGCTGTTTCTCGTATCCTCCGCCGCAATCAGATCCACTTCTTTCAGCGTCCTTAAAACCCGCAGCGTGATATCCTCCAGATTGCCAATGGGTGTGGCACACAAATACAGTCCTGTCATACGCCTTCAACCTCTGCCCGTTCTTTTTTCTTCGCCAGCCGGTTGTTGACAAACTCGCGGAACAGCGTATATAAAATAGAAACAATGGGAATAAAGATCAGCATACCCACGATTCCCATCAGACTGCCGCCCAGAGTAACCGCCATCAGTACCCACATGGAAGGAAGTCCCACAGAGTTGCCCACCACATGGGGATAGATGAAGTTTCCTTCAATCTGCTGCAGGATCAGGAACATGATGATAAAGCCCAGCGCCTGCATGGGATTTACCATCAGAATCAGAAAAGCTCCCACAAAACAGCCGATAAAGGCTCCGAATATGGGGATCAGCGCCGTAAAGGCAATCAGCACCGCCACCAGGATGGCATAGGGGAACCCGAAAATATTCATGGCAATGAAAAACATCAGTCCCAGGATCACCGCTTCCACACACTGGCCGGCAAAGAAATTCAAAAACGTCCGGTAAGTCAGACTGAAAATCCGCTGTGCCTGACCGGCATATTTCCCCGGCAGGAGCGCCATGCAGGCTTTTTTCGCCTGTCGTTTCAGTTTTTCTTTTTGCAGCACCACATAACAGGCAAACACAAACCCGATGACGAAATTGCTGACAGCGCTGACCAGTGATTTTACAATACCATATGTGGAACTCAGAAGATTGGTCGCTCCTGTCTGCACAAAATCTACCACAGAGTTTACCACCCGGTCCCAGTCGATCTGCAGTTCCCGGGAAATGGTATTCATCATCTCATTGTCCTTTGAAAGCTCGTTAAGCCAGGTCTCCACCTGGGGGATGAAATTGGCGATGGTTTTCCCCAGACCCATGACGGTATCGCCCAGCTGCGGTACAACGACAAACATGACCAGGAATACCACGCCGAAAATGACCAGTACGGAGATAATCAGACTGACCGGACGGGCTATCTTCCCCGATATCTTCCGGTCCTTCATATAACGGTTGCCGAACAGATGCACTTCAAAAAAAGTGGTAACGGCATTGAGTAAAAAGGCAATTCCTCCTCCCAGGATAAACGGGAAGGCAATATTCAGGCAGAACCCTGCCGCCCGGAATACCGTATCGTAATTGACCAGCGCCACTACCAGAAGCGCGGTAAACAGAATCAGACCCCGTATTTTTTTCAAAGTCTCTTTGTCCAGATTCACGAAACCTTGTCACTCCTTCCATATATCTGCAGAATATCATCACTGTAAACCCCCGGCTCTCGGTATACGATCAGCGGCTTTTCCACCGTAATCCTCGGATTGCCGCCTTTAAGCCCTTCCACCAGAACCATATTCGGCTCTTTATCCACATAGGGATGAACCAGCCGCATCCGTTTCGGTTCCAGATGATACTTTACCATCAGGCTAAAGATCTCCGCCAGCCGGAAAGGGCGGTGAACCATATAAAATCTTCCTTTCTCTTCCAATACCAGCGACGCTTCCCGAATCACTTCCTCCAAAGTACACAAAACCTCATGGCGTGCAATGGTTCGAGAAGAACGGTCGTTGGTAAGCCCGTGTCCGCCCGTCATATAGGGCGGGTTTACCGTGACCGCAGAAAAAGAGGCCTTCCCGAATAAGTCTGCGGCCTCTTTGATATCTCCCGTTACGATCCGGATCACTTCGTCCAGATGATTCCAGGCGACGCTTCGTCTGGCAAGCGCTGCGCTTTTTTCCTGTATCTCCAGGCCGGTAATGTGCACCTGCTGATGCCTGGCTGCAAGCAGGATAGGAACGATCCCGTTGCCGCTTCCCATATCCAGCACCTGCGCTCCCTTCTTCAACCTGGCAAACCATGCCAGAAGCACCGCGTCAATGCCAAAACAAAAATCGCTTTCATCCTGTATAATCTCATATCCGTTCTGAAGATCGTCCAGGCGTTCTCCCTGTGCTAAGCGTAATTCCATTCGTATGCTTTTTCTCCTACTCTTCCAGCCCGGCCAGTTCCTTCATTTCTTCTTTCGTCAGCTTCACTTTATCCTTCTTACTCTGCCTTGGCTTAAACTTCAGCTCCTCCACCGGATACTCCCGGATCTCTTTTTCATCCCCGGCATCCACCAGGACTTTCACCAGCTGGCGCAGAACATTCACACTCTGCACCTCTCCTTTCAATCCTTCCGGCGTGACCACCCGGTCTCCCAGACCCGGCAGTTTTTTATTCAGATACTCATAGGTCTCCTGCTCATTTTTCAAGCAGCACATCAGCCGTCCGCATACCCCGGAAATCTTGGTAGGATTCAAAGACAGGTTTTGCTCCTTGGCCATTTTGATGGACACGGGGACAAACTCGGAAAGATAAGTATGACAGCACAACGGCCGCCCGCAGATACCGATCCCTCCCAGAATCTTAGTCTCATCCCGCACTCCGATCTGCCTTAACTCGATCCTCGTCTTAAAAACAGCCGCCAGATCCTTTACCAGCTCACGAAAATCAATCCGCCCGTCAGCGGTGAAATAAAACAGCACCTTATTATTATCAAAGGTATATTCCGCATCGATCAGTTTCATATCCAGATCGTGCTTTTGAATTTTCTTCAGACAGATCTCATAAGCTTCTTTTTCTTTCTTCCGGTTATTTTCTTCTTTCTCCTGATCTTTTTTCGTCGCAACGCGGATGACATCCTTCAGCGGCTGTACCACCTTGCTATCCTCTACCTCCTTGGGCCCCAGGACCACACGGCCAAATTCCACTCCTCTGGCCGTCTCCACGATCACGGCATCTCCTGTTTTTATCTGAAAATTCTTGGGGTTAAAGTAATATATCTTCCCCACATTACGGAATCTGACTCCGATTATCTTTACCATAATTCTAGTTCTCCCTGATTGTCAGAAATAAAAGCTCGAGCACCAGATCAAAGTTGACATTGGCCCGCAGCCGCACCTTGGCCTTTTCGATGGCCTCGATGATTAATTCCAGTCCCTCGTAGGAACTTTTCCTTGCCCGTTCTTTTATATAATTAATTTCCTGCTTAAACACCAGACTGTCCACTTCTCTGGTAGCTTTAAACAGCAGCACGTCCCGAAACCACACCAGGAACAAATCCAGATAATCGTAAATATTCTGTTTATCCCTGGTCAGTTCCTTAATGGCATCCACCATTTCATACAAATCGCCATCGCCGGAACGTTTCAAAATCTTCAGCGCATTCTGCGTCAGCTCTGAAAACTCCTGGCTGTCAGCCAGCTTCTTAGCCTTTCCGATATTGCCCTGGGCAATGGAAGCATCGATCTCCGCCTGATAATCCGGAATATGAAGACGCTCCATCAGATACTGTTTCACCATATCATCCCCCACCGACTTGAGCGATAAAGTGACGCAGCGTGAGGTAATGGTGGGCAGCAGGGCATCCAGATTATTGGTCAGCAGCAGAATCACCACATAGGAAGGCGGCTCTTCGATGGTTTTCAGCAGCGCGTTCTGCGCCTGCAGCGTAAGAAGCTGCGCATCGCTGATGATATATATCTTATATGGACTGCTGTAAGGTTTTATGCCTGCATCTGATATCAGCTGTCCCCGGATTTCTTCAATTCCAATGGAATTGGGTTTTTCATGGACAATATTAATGATATCCGGATGATTTTTGCTCAACGCTTTCTTACAGGAGGCACACTTCAGACATGGATCCACACCTTTTTCTTCACACTGCAGAGTCATGGCAAACATGGTCGCCAGCAGTTTCTTCCCAGACCCGGTTTCTCCGTCAAAAATATATGCATGAGAAATTTTGTCCATACGGATAGCATTCTGCAGATGCTCAATCACATCTTTATGCCCCACTATCTGATCAAATCCTGTCATTCTCTCCACCTCCTGTATTCATTGTGTTCAGTATAACATATCTTTGATGTAACTTTCAATCTCAGCCAGACATATCTTGCTGTCGTCATTGACAAACCGACGTCTGATGCCGGCTTTTTGAATCTTCTCCTTTGAAAAATCTTCCTCATCCGCCAGGAATCTCCGGCACATCTCCGCATATTTGGGACATTCCTGCTGTCTCTCCCGCAAAAGAGCTCTCATCAGCCGTTCTCCCTCCTCTACCTCCACGTAAATCGGGCAGATACTCTCACTGCCGAAATAATCCCGCATCTTTTGGTAGGATTCCAGGGTGCCGATCGCCAGAAAATTACTGCGTTTTAGATCAATCTGCCCGTCGTCCGCTGTAAAATAAATCCAGACTCCGTGTACGGTCTCGTAGGCTCTGGATTCGATCAGTTTCCCTTCTTCCCGCAATTCCCGGTACCGTTCTTCGTCTACAAAATAATACTCTCTTCCCTGCTCCTCCCCGTTCCGTGCAGGCCGTGTGGTGTACGGTATGATTCTCTTTAAATTCAGCTCTTTTTTCTGCAGCAGCATCCGGTAAATGCTGTCCTTCCCGGAGGCGCTTTTCCCCATAATATAAAAAATTTTTCCCATGGTTCTCTCTTGCGTATATCAGATTTTAAACCGGTAGCCCACGCCCCAGATCGTCTCGATATATTGGGGCTTGGCGGTGTTCATCTCTATTTTTTCCCGTATTTTTTTGATATGAACCGTGACCGTGGCGATATCCCCTACCGATTCCATATCCCAGATTTTCCGGAACAGCTCGTCCTTTGTAAATACGTGATTGGGATTTTGGGCAAGAAACGTAAGCAAATCAAATTCCTTGGTGGTAAAGTTTTTCTCTTCCCCGTTTACCCAGACTCTCCTGGCCGTCTTATCGATCTTGATACCCCTAATCTCAATAATATCATTTTCCGGAACCCCGCTGCCGATCAGCCGTTCATATCTGGCCAGATGGGCTTTTACTCTGGCCACCAGCTCGCTGGGGCTGAAGGGCTTGGTCATATAGTCGTCGGCGCCCAGACCCAGTCCCCGGATCTTGTCAATATCATCTTTTTTGGCAGACACCATGATGATCGGCGTATTCTTTTTGTCCCGGATCTGCCGGCAGATTTCAAAGCCGTCGATCTCCGGCAGCATCAAATCCAGTATAACCAAATCGAAATCCTCCTCCAGCGCGCGTTTCAGCCCTTCACCGCCCTGGCAGGCGATTTCCACTTCAAATCCACTCAGTTCCAGATAATCCTTTTCCAGATCTGCGATGGCTTCTTCATCTTCAATAATCAAAATTCTACTCATCTGCCGGTACCTCCTGATATTTTCTTAAAACAAAGTACATGGTAGTTCCTTTTCCCAGCTGGCTGGTCGCCCAGACTTTCCCTCCATGATCCTCCAGAATCTTCCTTACAATGGACAGCCCGATGCCGCTGCCGCCTTTGGAAGAATTACGCGATGCATCCGTCCGATAGAAGCGATCGAAGATGTTAGCCAGATCTTTGGGTGCGATCCCTCTTCCGTTGTCTTCGATTTCAAACTGTACGAAGTCGCCCACATCCCTGAGACGGATATCGATTTTTCTGTAATCCTTATTCATATACTTCAAAGAATTGCTGATAATATTATTGATCACTCGTTTGATCTGTTCCGCATCCGCGATGACAATTACATCTTCCGTCAGCTGATTCTCATGAGTAAACTCCACGTTCTCCGATTCCAGTTCCAGACTGATATCTTCCACGCAGTCGTTGAAATAATCATTTACCAGAATTTTACTGAACGTATAGGGGATCCGGTTCGTATCGATCTTTGAATAAAAGGTAAGCTCATTGATCAGCCGATCCATCTCATTGGTTTTATTATAAATCGTGCGGATATACTTATCCATTTTTTCCGGCGTATCCGCCACCCCGTCCATGATCCCTTCCACATATCCTTTAATAGCCGTAAGAGGCGTCTTCAAATCATGGGAAATATTGCTGATCAATTCTTTGCTTTCTTTGTCAAACACCATCTTCTCTTCCGTGGACAGTTTCAGCCGTTTTCGCATTTCCTCGAAATCCTCGCAAAGATCATTGATCTCATCCACACTGCTGCCCTCCACCGTAAAATTCAAATCCCCTTCTTTGATGCTGCGGGTGGCTTTTTTCAGCTGATTCAGCGGCGTCACCACCCCCTGATAAATCCATAGACTCAAACACAGGCCGGTGGCAATCAAAACGACCAGAATTACGATCACCATCTCGACAATCAGGATTCTCATCTGTGGAATAAAGGCATCCGCCTCTGTTATGATAAAGGCGCTGCCCCGGGAACCGTCCAAAAACAGAAAGTCCGCCTGTTTGACCAGAGCCTGCTCCTCTCCGCCGATATACACTCCCGTATCTGATCCGGCCCGTGCGTCTCCGTAAGCGGGAAGCAGCGTAAACAAACTGCTCTCATCCTCGTCCGAACCACAGTAATATATATTGCCATCTTTTCTTACCAGCAAAAAAGAGTACATATTGTCCAATCGGGAATTCAATGTATTCAGATAATTACTCTGTTCAAAAACACCGGGATCCCGGCGGGCTTCCTCCTGCATCATGGCAAAGGTATCCTGAGTGATCTTGCTGAGCATCATGGTACTGTTGGATAAATTTTCATAAGTTACGTCGATTCCGTATTCTTCCCGCAGGGCATTGATCTGATACCGGGCAAATCCGTAAAAGGAAATGCCCGTCAAGGTCATAGGAACCAGAACGATAATAAGAAAAGTTATGATAATTCGCGTCTTTAATTTCATAATAATTTGCCAACTTCCTCCGCCGTGCCCCACTCGCTTTCGCCTCACGGCTCTTGCCGCCGTGCCCACTCGCTGCCGCTCGTTCACGGGCTTTCGCCTCACGGCTCTTGCCGCCGTGCCCACTCGCTGCCGCTCGTTCACGGGCTTTCGCCCTATAAAAATCATTGAGAATAAATACATCTGCAAGCAGATGATTTATTCTCACCGCTTTTTGCACGGCTCATTGCTTTCGTGGACATTATACCACATGGGGGTGGCATTTTCATCTCAGGGCAAGGAAAGTTTTCTAAATATTTTGTAAACTGCTCTGGAAAAAGAAATACTCCGGGCGTCTGTACCCGGAGCATTCCCTTATGACTTATTATAAATATTTTTTCAACGTTTCCACTTTATCCAGTTTTTCCCAGGGCAGATCCAGATCATCCCGGCCGAAGTGTCCGTATGCCGCCGTCTGTTTATAGATCGGGCGGCGCAGATCCAGCATCTTGATGATGCCTGCCGGTCTTAAATCAAAGTTCTCGCGGATGATTTCCACCAGTCTGTCGTCCGGCAGTTTTCCTGTGCCCGCCGTATCCACCATAACGGAAGTGGGATGCGCCACGCCGATGGCGTAGGACAGCTGGATCTCGCATTTGTCTGCCAGACCGGCGGCCACCATATTTTTAGCCACATATCTGGCTGCATAAGCTGCGGAACGGTCTACTTTGGTGCAGTCTTTTCCGGAAAAAGCGCCGCCGCCGTGACGGGCGTAGCCGCCGTAAGTGTCTACGATGATTTTCCGTCCGGTCAGACCGCTGTCGCCATGGGGTCCGCCGATGACAAACCGTCCGGTGGGATTGATAAAATATTTGGTGTCCCCATCCACCATATTCTCCGGGATGATGGGGGCAAATACATACTTTTTGATATCTTCATGGATCTGCTCCTGTGTCACAGAAGGATCGTGCTGCGTGGAACATACCACCGCATCCAGACGGATGGGCTTTCCGTCTTCGCTGTATTCCACTGTCACCTGGGTTTTTCCGTCGGGACGCAGATAGGGAAGCGTGCCGTCCTTTCTTACTTTGGTCAGCTGACGGGCCAGTTTATGTGCCAGCGCGATGGGATAGGGCATATATTCCGGCGTCTCGTTGGTGGCATAGCCAAACATCATACCCTGATCTCCCGCGCCGATGGCGTCGATCTCTTCATCGGACATTTTATTTTCTTTTGCTTCCAGGGCCTTATCCACACCCAGAGCGATATCGGCGGACTGCTCGTCGATGGCCGTCATCACGCCGCAGGTATCCGCATCAAAGCCGAATTTCCCGCGGGTGTAACCGATTTCACGGACCGTATCACGGACGATTTTCTGGATATCCACATAGGCGGAGGTGGTGATCTCGCCCATCACCATCACCAGGCCGGTCGTCGCACAGGTTTCGCAGGCTACCCGGCTCATGGGATCCTGTTTGATCAGTTCATCCAGGATGGCGTCGGAAATCTGATCGCACATTTTATCCGGATGTCCTTCTGTTACAGATTCTGAAGTAAACAACAGTTTTTCCATGTCTTTTCTCCTTTGTCGTTATAGATGCTTGCTTTCTTCTCTAAAAAGAAAAGTCCGCATTTAAGCGGACTTTAACATTCAAATTCAAATCCCCTTATTGTTCGATTACTCGCTCAGGTTGGCACCTTCCACTGTGGGGGTTGCCGTGACTTCACAGATCCTTTGTATCTCCATCACTCTGAATAAAGAGAAAGCAAATATTTTATTGTTCGATAGGTACTATAACGCTTTTCCTGCCCCTCGTCAAGTACCAAATTTATCATCCGATCCGAAGCTTGAATTTCTGCGCTTCTTTTTCGCTGAAAACGCGCTGGATATTCGCTCCCAGACTGGAAAGTTTTCCTTCGAAATCTTCATAACCGCGCTGTACGTATACAATATCGTCCACCATGGTAATGCCGTCGGCCGCAAGGCCGGCAATCACCAGCGCCGCGCCGGCTCTTAAATCCGGTGCGCTGACTCTGGCTCCCGTCAGTCTTTCCACCCCGTCGATAATCGCCGAATTACCCTCCACTTTGATATCTGCGCCCATCCGCGCCAGTTCGTCTGCATACTTAAAACGGTTTTCAAAGATACTCTCCGTCACGATGCTTGTCCCCTCCGACATGGTCAGCACCACAGCCATCTGTGGCTGCATGTCCGTCGGAAAGCCCGGATAGGGAAGGGTTTTCACATGGGTACGTCTCAGTCTGCGGGAAGCAATTACGCGGACTGCATCGTCAAACTCCTCAATCTGGCATCCGATTTCAACCAGCTTCGCTGTGGTTGCCTCCAGATGCTTGGGAATGACATTCTTAATCAGAATATCGCCTTTTGTAGCAGCTGCAGCCGTCATATAAGTGCCGGCCTCTATCATGTCCGGTACAATGGAATAATCGGTGGCATGAAGCTGCTCCACGCCTCTGATCCGGATCACATCGGTGCCGGCGCCTTTAATGTTGGCTCCCATACTGTTCAGGAAGTTGGCCACATCCACCACGTGGGGTTCACGGGCTGCGTTCTCGATAATCGTCCTTCCTCTGGCCATGGAAGCGGCCATCATAATGTTGATGGTAGCGCCTACAGACACCATATCCAGGAAAATATGACTGCCTTCCAGACTGGAGGCTCTGGCTACAATAGCGCCATGAAGGATGTCCACCGATGCGCCAAGGGCACGGAATCCTTTCAGATGCTGATCGATGGGCCGGCTGCCGATATTGCAGCCTCCCGGAAGCGGCACTTCCGCTTTTTTATATTTGCCAAGCAGTGCACCCAAAAGGTAATAGGATGCACGGATTTTTTTAATATATTCATAATCAACGCTTACATCACCAATGGTAGAACCGTTGATTCTGACCGTGTGCCGGTCAACTCTGTCCACTGTGGCGCCAATCATTTCGATTGCTTCCAGCAGAACATTGATATCTCTTACATCCGGAAGATTATCAATACGAACCGTTTCATCCGTCATAATCGCTGCTGCGAGTATGGCCAGTGCGGCATTTTTGGCTCCCCCTATTTCTACTTCCCCAACTAACGGATTACCACCTTTAATAATATACTGTTCCATATTCCACCTCGGATATCTCTCTGTATATGCTCCCCTTCCGGCATATACAAACATAATCATATATTAACTAGCATACCTCAAATGTAATATAAATTCAATATTTGTAAAAAATTAAACCTTCCGCGTTCTTTTCACCAGTACCAGGAGTTCCTCCAGGGTTTCTTCTATATCTTTGCCGTCCACATCTACGATGTGATCCGCATACTGTTCATAAAGAACGATCCGCTCCCGGTAAATATCATAAAGCGACTGTCCTCTTTTCAGCACGACCCCTCTACCTCTCAGATTATGCAGACGAGCCTGTAAACATGCATAGGAAATCTTCAGATAAATAATTTCTCCGATCTCTCCCAGATGTTTCATCGCTTCGCGGCCGTATACTGCGCTTCCGCCGGTGGCAATCACCGTCCTTTGCGCCTCTATGGCTGCGTTTACCGCATTTTCCACGGCAAGAAACCCTTCCGTCCCTTTCCTGGCGATAATATCTTTCAGCAGCATTTTTTCCCGTTTCTGAATCAGCAAATCGGAATCCAGAAACTGATAGCCCAGTTCTTTTGCCAGAATAACGCCGACTGTGCTTTTTCCTGCTGCCGGCATACCAATTAATATAAGATTACTCTTTCCCTCTTTCATATTTTACGCCCCTGCTGACGCTGTATCTGTGTAAGTGTAACACATATTTTTCCTTCTTTCAAGTATTTCCCCCCATTGACTCGCCGTCCTTCATCCAGTAAACTGATACTATCAACTATACGAAAGAGGTATTTGTCATGGAAACTACATCATCTGCTTCCAATCCGCTGGGCACACAGCCGATCAACCAGCTCCTGACCCGATTCGCCATTCCCAGCATCATCGCCATGCTGGTCAGCGCTCTTTATAACATCGTCGACCAGTTTTTTATCGGCCACAGCATCGGCACGCTGGGAAATGCCGCCACCAATGTGGCTTTTCCCCTGACCATCACCTGCACTGCCCTGTCTTTGATGTGCGGTATCGGCGGCGCGGCCAACTTTAATCTTTCCATGGGCGGCGGTGAGAGAGAACAGGCAAAACGGTATGCCGGAAATGCCATCTTCCTGCTGTTCTCTCTGGGAGTGCTTCTCTGCGTGGCGGTACGGGTTTTCCTGGAACCGATGATGAATCTGTTCGGCGCGACGCCGGACATCATGGAATACTCCCTCACCTATACGGGAATCACTTCTTTAGGATTTCCCTTTTTGATCCTGACCACAGGCGGTTCCAACCTGATTCGCGCCGACGGAAGCCCCCGGTTTTCCATGATCTGTACCTTAACCGGCGCCATCCTCAACACGATCCTGGATCCCCTGTTCATCTTCGGCTTCGGTATGGGAATGGCCGGCGCCGCCCTGGCCACCATCATCGGCCAGATCGTGTCCGGCATCATGGTAATCATCTATTTCAGCCGCTTTTTCAAAACAGTGGATCTGACATTATCAACGTTGATTCCTTCCTTTCAGCACTGTAAGGACATCGTCCGCCTGGGTATGGCTCCCTGTTTTAACCAGCTGGCCATGATGGTGGTGCAAATCGCCATGAACAATATTCTGCGGTATTACGGCGCTCAGTCCAGCTATGGCAGTGAGATCCCTCTGGCATGTGCGGGAATTATCTCCAAAGTCAATATGATCTTTTACTCCATGTGCATCGGAATTTCCCAGGGACTGCAGCCGATCGTCAGTTTTAATTACGGAGCGAAAAAGTATCACCGCGTACGGGAAGCCTATCTGAAAGCCGCAGCGGCAGCCACCATCGCTTCCTGCGCCGCCTTTTTGTGTTTTCATCTGTTTCCCCGGCAGATTATCGGCTTTTTCGGTTCTGGAAGCGAAGAGTATTTCCGCTTCGCAGAACAGTATTTTAAAATATTCCTGTTCTTTACCTTTATCAACGGACTGCAGCCGGTATCTTCCAACTTTTTTACCTCCATCGGCAAGGCCGCCAAGGGTATCTTCCTGTCCCTGACCAGACAGATTATCTTCCTGCTGCCGCTGATTATTATTCTTCCCATGTTTATGGGGATCGGCGGTGTCATGTATTCCGCTCCGGTGGCGGACTTTATGGCGGCGGTACTGGTCATCATCTTTATCACACGGGAGATGCGCCTGCTAAACCGTATGATTGACAAAGAAGGAGTGCTTTCATAAATGGTTATTTTTCAAATACTGTATTTCCTGGAAGCTCTTATTTTTAATATCTTTACCACGGATCGCTGCTGCCATAGAAAATACTCGCTTGCGCGTACCCTTCTGATTTTTGCGTTGTCCATCGTGCTTTATCTTTCTCTTACGGTTTTCTTCCCGATCACCGGCGACGGCGCAAAGACACTGACCGGATTTCTGTTTCTGATTCCGCTGAAGATCGTGTACCGGGAAAAATTACCTGTTTTATTCGTAATCATGTGCATCAGTTGGATATATACTCAGGGAATCTTTTCCCTGTCTTATCAGATCAACGGCCTGTTCGTTTCAGGAAATTCTCTGTACGTTTTGATGATTCAAAGTGCGCTGCTTTTGATCACCATGGTTCCCTTTTACCGTTGGCTGGTTCCGAAATATGTTTTTATCAATGAAAATCTGCCGGCTTTCGACAGACACTGGTTTAAATATATTATCCTGAACAGCTTTCTGCCTTTTTTGTCATTTACTGTATTGCACCTGGTGCTTATAACAGAACCGTCTTCTGTACAGAAAATTCTCTGTACGCTGCTGTGGTTGATCAGCGTTTATGTGTCTTATTACATACTTTATAAAATCGTCCTTGACTCTATTAAAATGCACCACCTGGAACAGGTGGCATTCCATGATCCTTTAACCGGACTGGGAAACCGTTCCAGCCTGTGGGATTGTCTGCAAAAACTTACAAAGACAGACCGGACATTTTCTGTACTGTTTATGGATCTGGATCGTTTTAAAGCCATCAATGACCAGTACGGTCACCTGACCGGAGACGCGTATCTAAAACATTTTGCCCGCATCAGCTCTTCTATTCTTCGCGGATACGGAACCGTTTACCGATTCGGCGGCGATGAGTTTGTAGCCGTTTGTCCAGGAAAAATTCCCGCTGCGGTTATGGAACAGCTGAAAGAATGTAAGGGATGGGAAGACGGATCTCCCTGCCCCTTTAACCAGGTCAGCACCGGTATCGTGACCTGTCTTCCTCCTCATCCTGGCGTGGAAGAAATTCTCCACCAGGTGGATCAGATGATGTATCAGAATAAGGCTGCGAAACACCAAACGTCCCGATAGAAAATAACCGCGCTAAAACATCAATGTCATTTAGATAAGATGACAATTCAAGATCTCAGTGTTAGAAATAGCACTGGGGTCTTTTTTGTAATAAATACTTGACATACAAGCTAAAATGTGCGGCCGCTTTCGCTGATGAATATAAAAGGAGGCCGCATACATGAACAATTCCACTTTGATCAAGGGTAAAGAAATGGGCTTTTTCCGATGTTATACGGTTTATCATTTCTATGGAGGGAAACTCTTTAAAAGATGAATTGTATGATTATTTTGATTTCAGCTGTGATACACCAACGAATTCTTCCTTCAATCAGCGAAGATCACAGGTATTGCCAGATGCTTTTGAATTCCTTTTCCATGAGTTCACAAGCTTAGCTTTTCTATGTATGAGTGATAAAAAATGATATGCCCCTCTCCGGGAAACAACTGCTTATTCTTTCACTTGTCCGCCCGGAAAGGGGTATTTTACAGTACGCCTTTATTCAATTGTTTACTTCGTAATCAGTTCCACCTCTACCGGCATAGACTGCTCCACTTCTTCTCCGGCAATCAGTTTCTCCGCCGTCTCCACAGCAGTTTCACCCATCAGTTCCGGCTTCTGTGCCACAGTTGCCAGCATTCTTCCTTCTTCCACGGCTGCCACGGCATCATCGGTGGCGTCAAATCCTACCACCTTGATATCCTTTCCGGATGCTGCGATGGCTTCCACTGCGCCCAGCGCCATCTCGTCATTGTGGGCAAACACACCCTGGATCCCGCCGTCGGACTGCAGCATGTTTTCCATTACCGTCATACCTTCCGCTCTGTCAAAGTTGGCCGTCTGGCTGCTGACGATGTCCATCACGCCGTCTGCCGCTTCATGGAACCCTTCGCCGCGGTCGATGGTGGCAGAAGCGCCGGTGGTTCCCTGGATCTCCGCCACTTTGGCTCCTTCACCGATCTGCTCGATCAGGTATTCCGTCGCCATCTTGGCTCCCGCCACGTTATCAGAAGCGATCTGACAGTCCACATCCACACCGTTGACCACGCGGTCCACAGAGATTACTTTGATCCCCTGGGACACCGCATTCTGTACGGCAGGCGCCACCGCATCGGAATCCACCGGGTTTACGATCAGCACGCTGACATTTCTGGAAATCAAATCTTCCACATCGCTGGCCTGTTTGGCCGTATCATCGCCCGCGTCGACCACTACCAGTTCCACGCCGTCTTCATCAGCCTTTGCCTGCGCCCCTTCCACCAAAGATACGAAGAAGGGGTTGTTCTGTGTGGATACAGACAAGCCGATAGCTCCGCTTCCCACGTGTTCGCCTGCGGCTTCGCCTTCTCCATCAATGGTGATGGCGTTTTCACATCCCGTCATAGTTCCGGCCAGCAGGCAGGCTGCTGCCAGAATCGCTGCAAATTTTTTTATCTTCATTTCTCTTCTCCTCTCACTTATCGTTTTCTGTCGGACAGTACTGCTACCAGGATTACCAGACCCTTGATGACATCCTGATAGTAGGAAGATACGCCCAGAATATTCAGACCGTTGTTCAGTACGGCGATGATCAGTACACCCACGAATGTTCCGTAGATTTTACCCCGGCCGCCGCTCATACTGGTTCCGCCCAGCGCTACGGCTGCGATGGCATCCAGCTCATATCCGTCTCCCAGGTTCGGCTGTGCCGATCCCAGTCTGGACAGCAGAATCAACCCTGACAGCGCAGACATAAATCCTGATATTGCATAGGCGACAATCTTTGTACGATGTATATTTACGCCGGCCAGTTTCGCGCACTTCCAGTTGCTTCCTGTGGCGTAGACCGCACGTCCGAAAGTAGTCTTATTCAGCAGGAAGAAAAATCCGATAAAGATCAGGATCAGCAGGATAACCGGGATGGGAACACGGTACAGATTTCCCTTGCCGATCAGTTTGAGCACAAAGCTGTCCCCCAGATTGGAGATCGGTTTTCCGTTGGTGAAAATCATGGTCAAACCACGGTAAACTGTCATCGTGATCAGGGTGGCGATAAAGGGCTGCAGACGTCCTTTCGTCACCAGCACACCGCTGACAAGGCCTAAGGCCGTACCGATAATCAGCGCAGCGATCATGGCTGCTCCTGCCGGCACGCCGCTGGTGATCATCCCGGCACAGAGCACGGTACTTAATGCCAGAACCGATCCCACGGACAGGTCGATGGCGTCCGTTAAGATAACGCAGGTCATACCAAAAGCAATCAATCCGTTAATGGACGACTGACGAAGCAGTGACAAAAAGTTGCTGCCGGTTCTGAATTCCGGACTTACGATACTGATGCCGATGACCAGAATTACCAGTGCGATCAGCGCGCCCAGATCCTGCACACGGCTTGCTATTTTTTTCTGATTTTCATTCATTAGATTGTACCTCCCGTCGCTAACGTCATAATATTTTCCTGATTCGCTTCTTCTCTTCCGATAATTCCGCGGACCTCGCCTTCTCTAACCACCATAATCCGATCGCTCATCCCGAGCACTTCCGGAAGTTCAGAAGAAACCATAATAATTGCCACACCCTTTGCTGCCAGTTCATTGATAATCGTATAAATTTCCTTTTTCGCACCGATATCCACGCCTCTGGTAGGTTCGTCCAGAATCAGGATCTTCGGATCGGTATAGATCCATTTGGCAAACACCACCTTTTGCTGATTACCGCCGCTTAAGTTATTGCATTCATGATCCGGTCCGAAACATTTGATATGAAGTTCTTCAATGCCTTTTTTCACCAGGTCGTCTTCCTTCTTCCGATCCATCACATGATGATTGGATACCCGCGGCAGATTGGCCAGGGCAATATTTTTCTCAATGCTTTCCTCCAGCATCAGACCTTCCACTTTCCGGTCCTCTGTGATAAAGCCGATACCACATTTCATGGCCTGAATCGGAGATTTTATGTGAACCTCTTTCCCATTGATTTCGATGCTTCCGCTGTCGCAATGAAGATTCCCGAAAATCGCCTGCATGATTTCCGTCCTGCCTGCTCCCATCAAACCGGAAACGCCCAGAACTTCTCCTGCTTTTACCTCAAAACTCACATTATGGAAAACGCCGCTGCTGGTCAGATCCTTCACCTTCAGAACCGTATCGCCGATTTTACAGTTTCTGACCGGATACCGTTCGCCGATTTCCCGGCCGATCATCATTTTCACGATCTCGTTCATGTTGGTTTCCGGTATGTTTTTCGTGCCGATGTAAGTACCATCCCGAAGCACGCTGATCCTGTCGCACAGTTCGAAAATCTCTTCCATTCTGTGGGAGATATAGACAATGGAAATCCCCTGTTTTTTCAGTGACCGAATCACATCGAACAGTACCAGCGTCTCGCTCTGCGTCAGCGCCGCCGTTGGCTCATCCATGATGATTACCTTTGCATCCACCATCAGCGCCTTACAGATTTCTATCATCTGCTGCTGTCCTACGGAAAGATTTGACATGACTTCCGCCGGAGAGATATGTACCCCCAGTCTGCCCAACGCTTCTTCCGCTTTTTTGCGCATGGCTTTCTGATTGCAGAAGCCGAATTTCCCTTTGATTTCCTTGCCGATAAACAGGTTTTCTTCCACTGTCAGATCATACAGTACATTCAGCTCCTGATGGATAAAGACAATGCCTGCCTTTTCCGCTTCCTGGAGGTTTTTATAATTCACCTCCCGGCCATCCACATAGATGGTCCCCGCGTCTTTGGTGTAAACGCCGGTCAGAATTTTCATCAGGGTTGATTTGCCGGCTCCATTTTCGCCCATCAGCGCATGGACTTCCCCGTCCGCCAGCACAAATCCGGCATCCTTCAGAACCTGATTGCTTCCGAAGGATTTGTCAATCCCCTTCATCTCAATCTGCATTTTGCCGCCTCCCTTTTCTAAAAATAAATATTGCTCAAAACAGACACGCAGACTGCAGGATGATGTTGGCATACGGCGTCGTCTCGCCTGTGCGGATCACTGCCCTGCACGTTTTCGTCTGTTCCTTCAGTTCCTGGTGGGTTACATATTCCACTTCACAGTCATTTCCCATCGCATCCAGAAGATGCAAAATCTCTTGATGTACTTTCGGATTCTGTTCTTTGATTTCCTGAGCCAGCACCACCTTTTCCACCTTCATCTCTTTGATCATCTCTGTCAAGACTTCCATGAAGGATGGTACTCCCAGCTTCAATGCCAGATCGATCCGCTCCGTCTCCTCCGGAATGGGAAGACCGCAGTCGCCCACTGCCAGAGTATCCGTATGCCCCATATAGGAAAGCACCCGTGATATATCGCTGTTTAAGATTCCGTTTCTTTTCATCTGCTTATTCCCCCAGTTCCTTAATCACATCCTCATAGACCGGCATACCGCCCTGGGCGCCGAATTTTTCGATGGACAGACCCGCTGCCACATTTGCAAATTTCAGCGCGTCTTCGATGCCTCTGCCTTCGGTTATCGCCACGGTAAACGCTCCGTTTAAGGTGTCTCCTGCTCCGGTTGTGTCCACTACCTTTGACTTTCTGGCCGGAACCAATACGATTTCCCCGTTTTTCAGGCAGGTGCTGACTCCCCGGGATCCCTGGGTAATCACCAGTTTTTCCGGATATTTCTTCATCAGCTCCTCAAAGGACTGATCTTCCCCAAAAAGGATTACCGTTTCATGTTCGTTGGGTGTCAGATACGTCACCTTTTCCAGGATCTCCTGCTTTACCGGTCGTGCCGGCGCCGGATTTAACACCACCTTCACACCGTTATCCGCACAGAGTTTGGCCGTATACTCCACCGTTTCCTGAGGGATCTCATGCTGCAGCAGCACCATCTCGCATTCCAGCAGGGAATCTTTGATTTCATTTACATAATCAATATCCACGCAGTCGTTGGCTCCCGCCACCACCACGATGGTATTGTCGTTTTCCCCTACTGTGATCAGAGCAAGACCGGTGGGAGCCTGATCCACGATCCGGATATGGCCGGTTTTAACCCCCATGTTTTTCAGATTTTCCAGAAGATCCTTCCCTGCGCTGTCATTGCCCACGCAGCCGAACATCTCCACATCGGCGCCCAGCCTGGCCATAGCCACCGCCTGATTGGCGCCTTTTCCGCCGGGAATATACTTCAGGTCGTCTCCTCTCAGTGTTTCTCCCTTTTGCGGGATTCTTTCTGCCGTTACCGTCATGTCCATGTTAATGCTTCCTACGACTCCTATTTTTTTCATTTCCTCTCTCCTCCCTGTTTCATAATCGTCGTATCTCGCTGTATCAATTCCACATCAAAGTGGTAATTGTCGCTGATTTTTTTATTTTCCACATAATCGATCAGAACTTTAGCCGAAGTCTCTCCCATCCGGGAGATCGGCTGGGCCACCGTCGTCAGCTCCGGTGTCACCAGTTCGCTTAGATTAATGTTATCGTAACCGATCAGCTGAATATCCTCCGGTACCCGGTATCCTTTTTTGCTCAGCGTTTTATAAACAGACACCGCCACCATATCATTTCCGGCAATGATGCCGTCCACATCGGGATACAGCTTTAAAATCTCTTCCGATTTTTTCAAGCCTTCCCGAAAGCTGTACCGGCAGTCCACATAACGGGGAACCATCTCATACTTCCTGCACACATCCAGATATCCTTCAAACCGATCTCTGGCGCTGGAGAGTGCCTGATCCCCTCTCATATTCACAATCCTGCGGCAGCCGCACCGGATCAGATGCTCCGCAGCCAGCATACCGCCTTTATAATGATCCGAACGAATACAGGCCACCTGATTGTCCGCCTGAACTTCCCGGTCCAAAATGACTACGGGAACTTTGCATTTTTCTATAGTTTCCCGGATCCCTCCCTGATTGGTCAGCAGGATAATTCCATCCGCATTCATCCGGCTCAAAAGTTCGATATTATTCTTTTCCTTGTCCAGGTTGTTATTGGAATTGCAGAGCATCATCCGATATCCCCGCCGATAGGCTTCCTCTTCTATGGCCTGGGCCATTTCATTGAAAAATGGATTCTGAATATTCGGTAAAATCACGCCAATAATTTTTGCAGACTTTTTGTAGAGAGTTCTCGCCGCCTCATTCGGTTTGAAACCGGTTTCTTTTATAACATTAAGAACTCTCTGCCTCTTTTCTTCGTTTACCTTTGCCGTTCCATTCATGACTCTTGACACTGTTGACGGTGATACTCCCGCCATCTTCGCCACCTCGCGAATACTGATCATTTGCCCCTCCTCCTTTCCATTTTTGAAACCCGTTTCAAGTTGTTTTCATTATAGTCTTTCCACAAACGCAAGTCAACATCGGAATAGAATTTCAGCTTTATCAACAATCTCATCCTCCTTTTTTTGTTATAAATCACAAAAAGGCAGGGTACTGCAGAAAATTACTCTGCGGTACCCTGCCTGATAAACTCTTTTAATTAAACAATACCCTGAGCCAGCATTGCATTGGCAACTTTCTCGAAGCCTGCAATATTCGCTCCTACTACATAGTTTCCTTCGAAACCATAACGTTTTGCAGCATCATCCATGTTATGTGTGATATTTACCATGATGTCCTTCAGTTTTGCATCCACTTCTTCAAAAGTCCAGCTCAGACGTTCGCTGTTCTGAGACATTTCCAAAGCTGATGTAGCAACTCCGCCTGCATTGGCAGCTTTTCCAGGAGCAAAGATTACTTTGTTCTCCTGCAGATACTGTGTTGCTTCCAGAGTCGTAGGCATGTTAGCGCCCTCGCATACTGCGATAACGCCGTTGGCAACCAGCTGTTTCGCATCATCCAGATGCAGTTCGTTCTGTGTCGCACAGGGAAGCGCGATATCGGCTTTGATTCCCCATACGCCTCTGCCCTCATGGTATTCTGAATTCGGACGGTATTTCTTGTATTCTGTCAGTCTTGCACGGTTAACCTCTTTGATTTCTTTCAAAGCGGCAACGTCGATTCCATCCGGATCGTATACCCAGCCATTGGAATCAGAACAGGTCACCACTTTGGCGCCCAGCTGATGTGCTTTTTCAATGGCATAGATGGCAACATTTCCAGAACCGGAAACCAGGCAGGTCTTGCCGGCCAGTTCGATTCCGTTCAGCTTCAGCAGCTCTTCTGTCAGATACAGCAGACCATAACCGGTTGCTTCTGTTCTCGCAAGAGATCCGCCGAAAGTAAGGCCTTTTCCTGTCAGTACGCCTTCATATGCGCTGCGGATTTTTTTGTACTGTCCGAACATATAGCCGATCTCTCTGGCTCCTGTTCCGATGTCGCCGGCAGGAACGTCCGTGTCCGGTCCGATATATTTGTAAAGTTCTGTCATGAAGCTCTGGCAGAATGCCATAACCTCTCTGTCTGATTTTCCTTTGGGATCGAAATCAGAACCGCCCTTTGCTCCGCCGATGGGCAGACCGGTAAGAGAGTTTTTGAAGATCTGCTCGAAACCAAGGAATTTGATAATACCGATATTTACAGAGGGATGAAGACGAAGTCCTCCTTTGTAGGGACCGATCGCACTGTTAAACTGCACGCGGTAACCTACGTTTACCTGAACCTGACCTTTATCGTCAACCCACGGAACACGGAATTTAATCTGGCGTTCCGGCTCAACGATTCTTTCCAGAAGCGCTTCTTTTCTGTAAAGCTGTTCATTGGCATCGATTACAGGGCGCAGAGAATCCAGAACTTCTTTTACTGCCTGGTGAAATTCCGGCTGGCCCGGGTTTTTCGCTACGACTGACTCATAGACTTCATCTACGTATGACATTTTTCTACCTCCTGATATGTTTTTCATGAAAAAGAGTACGCAAAAGCGTACTCCTTTTTCACAGAACCCTTTTGTCCATAGGCATTATATCATGATATATGCCTGTGCACAAGAAAAAATTTCGATATTTTGACTTTTTTTTGACTGGAAAATTCATATTCTCTTCTAAAATATGGTTTTTTGATAAAAAAATGAAATTTCCCGGTTCTCATCCTTCATATTTGTCTATTTTTTCCTCTTCACGCTGTAACCGAAGGTTCCCAGGAATTTCCCCAGGCCATAATACGCGCCATGGGAATACACCATCGGTCTCGCCCGGAAAAATTCAAATTTATTTTTGTCGTTCATAAATGATTCGTCGGCATGAACAGCCACCACCTCCGCCAGAAACATATGATGAGATCCCAGTTCCTGTACGGACTTTACTTTACATTCCAGATTGACGGGGGACTCCCGGATCATGGGCGCGCTTACGATGGAAGCTTCCTCCCGATGCAGCTTCATATCTGCAAATTTGTCCCGGTCTTTCCCGGAACGCACCCCGCAGTAGTCCGCCGCTTTTGCCAGTGATTCCGTGGTAAGATTAATCACAAACTCTCCCGTATCCCGCAGCATATGATAGGAATACCGCTCCGGTTTGACGGATATGGACACCATGGGCGGATTCGTACAGACCGTACCCGTCCATGCCACCGTGATTATATTGTCCTTTCCTTTTCCATCCGTGACGCTGACCATGACCGCCGGCAGAGGATACAGCATATTTCCCGGTTTCCACTGCTGCTTTGCCATGTCACACCTCCTCCAGCGCACGCATAAAGGCCGGTATCAGCTGCTTTTTCCTGGAAACCACGCCCGAAAGCATGCAGGAACTTTCATTTGCTTTCATATCCTCAAAAGCCTGAGACACCATATGGCGGGAGCCCTCTCCGCAGAATAACAGCTCCGTAGATTCCTCCACGATATTGGTCAGCATGAAAAATACCATCTGAATACCGTTCTTGCCGCATTCGCTTTTTATGTACGGCTGCAGCCTCTCCTTGATATGCTGCAGTTCATCCGCCGACATGGAGTTGATCTGCCCCACGCCGAAAGTCACATCGTCAATAATAAACTTTTTGAAATCCTGATAGAAAATCTCTTCCGGAGATTTACTCTGCAGATCGCTTCCCGCCCGGAACATTTCCGCTGCAAATTCTTCCACTTCAATCCCCGCTAACTTTGCCAGCTCCTGGCCGGCCGCCCGATCCAGGAAGGTGCAGGTGGGCGAACGGAACATCAATGTATCCGACAGAATGGCTGCGCACAGCAGTCCGGCTATGGCCGGCGGAATATCCAGATTCTTTTCCTGATACATCTGGTACATAATCGTAGCCGTGCATCCCACAGGCTGATTGCGAAATACAACCGGCTGCATGGTCTGCAGCGAGCCGATCCGGTGATGGTCGATGATTTCCAGGATATCCGCCTCTCTGATATTATCCACAGCCTGGGACACCTCGTTATGATCCACCAGGATAACTTTCTTCTTGCTGATATTCAGCAGGTTTCGCCTGGATACCGTACCCTGATATTTTCCGTCCTTATCCAGCACCGGAAAATCACGATGCCTGTTTTTTCCCATGATATCACGGATATCGTCGGTGAAATCATCCATACGGAAGGTAATCAGATTCTTTGTCTTCATCAGATGGCGCACGGGAATACTCTGATTGATCAGCTTGGCAATGGTCAGCGTATCGTAAGGCGTCGTAATCACCGTGCAGTTATTCTCCCGGGCAAATTTCTGAATCACGGAAGATACCTTGGCCCCCAATCCCACGATAATACATGCCGCCTTCTGCTCCACAGCGCACAGATGATCCTCCATACGGTTTCCCAGAATAACCAGATCGCCCTCATCGATAAACTCTTCCATCTTATCCGGATTGGCCGCCCCGATAATTACCTTTCCTCTATCGATAAAATCTTCCGCATCCCCCACCAGAATTTCACCGTTGAGTGTACTGGCAATATTGCGGTACTGCGTTTTCGCCGCCGCAATCACCGTATTGTCGTAAGCATCCATATAAGATCTGGCGATATCGCCTATGGTAATCAGCCCTTCCAGGTTGTTCTCCTCATCAGTAATTGGAAGCGTAACCGCCCCGTTTTCCGTCATATGATTGAAGGCTTCCTTCACGGAAATATCACTTCTGGCGCCTTCGGTTTTATGGATTTCCATATCCTTCACCTGGGTACCGATATCTTCCAGATAAACCGGAGCCGACATCTGAAACCGCTTCAGCACATACTCCGTTTCTTCATTAATCTGACCGGCACGCATGGGAATAAACGTATCTTCTTCCGTTCGGTTTTTTATATCGGCATAGGCAATGGCAGAACAGATGGAATCCGTGTCTGGATTTTTATGCCCTATTACATAAATTGTCTGTTTATTTTCCAACGTTTTTTCCACCCCTTTTTTATTTCTATAGTACCATATTACCAAGAAATTGGTCAATGTAATCATTTTATGATATAATATCCGCAGACAGTAACGTCATACAGCCAGAATCAAGGAAGGAGTCAGTTTATGGAACATGAAACAAACAATACGCCTGCCATGGCAGATTTTGAGAAAGAAATCAATGATTCTTTCAAGAAAATTTCCGAAGGCGACATGATCACCGGAACCGTTATTTCCGTCTCAGAAAAAGAAATTACCCTGGATCTTCAGTACTATGCCGAAGGAATCATCCCGGTGGAAGATTACAGCCGTGAACCAGGCTTTATCGCCAAAGACATGGTTCATCCCGGCGATGAGGTAACCGCCACCGTTGTCAAAACAGACGACGGAGAGGGCAATATCCTTTTATCCCGCGTGGAAGCCAACGATGTATTAGCTTGGGAAAAATTAAAACAGATGCAGGAAGAAAAAACCGTCATCGATATAACCGTAAAAGGAATTGTCAACGGAGGCGTCATCGCCTATGTGGAGGGAGTACGCGGATTCATCCCTGCCTCAAAACTTTCTTTAAATTATGTGGAAGATACCAACCCTTACCTCAATCAACCTCTCCAGGTTCAGGTAATCGATCTGGATCAGGAAAAAGGACGGTTAATTTTATCTGCCAGAGAAATCCTCCGTGAAAAAGCGCAGGAAGAACGCAAAAAGAAGATTTCCAATGTGGAAGTAGGGCTGGTTACCGAAGGAAGGGTAGAGAGCATCAAGCCCTACGGCGCTTTTATCGATCTGGGCAACGGTCTTTCCGGCCTGGTACACGTTTCTCAGATTTGTGAAAAACGGATCAAAACACCGGATGCCGTTCTGAAAGTGGGAGACACGGTAAAGGTAAAGGTGATTGCCATCAAAGACGGAAAACTAAGCCTTAGCATGAAAGCCCTGGCCGATACGGCCGCAGAAGAAGTGATGGAAGAATCCTTCGAACTGCCCAAAGCAGGAGATGCTACCACCAGTTTGGGTTCTCTGTTTGCTAATATCAAACTGTAATTCAAAAGCAGACGCCAAAGTATTTTTACACGGCGTCTGCTTTTTCATTTTTTCTTAATTTTTTTGTTATTGACTTTTAAAAACTCTAGATGTAGTATATACTATATTAACACATAGTTTTTAAAACTATATTATATCGAAGGAGTGATTATTATGAAGAAAACAAGAAAATTAAAGGACCCAGGCAGCGCGATCACCCATTTTATCGCCATGGTTCTGGCCATGCTGGGCGCCGCGCCATTATTAATAAAAGCTGCCAGAGTACCGGATGTACTTCATGTAATTGCACTGGCTATTTTTATTCTCAGTATGATTTTATTATATGCTGCCAGTACCGTCTATCACTCTCTGGATGTCAGTGAAAACGTGAACAAACGTCTGCGAAAGCTGGATCACATGATGATTTTTGTCTTAATTGCAGGAAGTTACACTCCGGTATGCCTCATTGTCCTTCAGGGAAAAACAGGGACTATCCTCTGTGCCCTTGTTTGGGCCGTTGCCTTAATTGGTATCTTAATTAAAGCATTGTGGATCACCTGCCCGAAATGGTTTTCTTCCCTGATTTATATTGGAATGGGCTGGCTGTGTGTGTTAGCATTTTCCCAGATTTTTCATGCGCTTTCCAGACCGGCGTTTGGATGGCTGCTGGCCGGAGGCATCATTTACACATTGGGCGGTATCATTTACGCACTGAAACTGCCGATCTTTAACGCGCGGCATAAAAATTTTGGAACACATGAAATCTTTCATTTGTTTGTCATGGCAGGAAGCTTCTGTCATTTTATCGTAATGTATTTCTTTGTTGCTCCCATGCCGGTCTAAAATTTAAAAAACTCCCCATAAAATGAGGAGTGCCCAGGCATTACTGCCTGGGCTATTATTATGAAAAAATTTTATATGTGTAATGAACCATTACATATACGATTCAATGTCCTTTCGAACTGTTATTATCATAGCAATATATTATGAACAAATTGTGAACTTTCCGTAAATATCATGTTAATTTAAACAAATTTTTCCTCTTTTTATATGTTTTTTTGTCGGTTTTTACCACATGGTGCAGTTACAGAAAATTCCAGTTACGAAAACAGGCCGCCGAAAAACCCTTTGATACTGTTCCATAGATCAGATGCCCAGGAACCGATCCCTGCAAAAAAGCTGTCCATGTCCGCTTCGCTGATGTCAATATCCAGACCTGACAATCTGTCATAAAGTTCCTGTACCTGCTGTTTCAGCGCGCTCACATCAAGATCCAGATGGGATATTTTTTCCATCAGATCCACGATTTGCTGTTTATCTTCTTCCGAGAGAGAAATTTCCAATTGATTGGCCGTCTCTGTGACCTTTTCTTCAATTTCCTGCGGATCTTTAATCTCCTCGCCGACCACAATATCCTTTACGGCCCCGACCAGTTCCTCCGCTTTTTTCTGATCTCCGATCGTTTCTCCCAATTCGCTGGTCACCACAAGCTCATTGGTAGCCGCTTCCACATTGTCCGCTTCTATGGCATCCCCTGTCATATTTTCATACGCTTCCATCGTGCCGACCAATGCCGCCGTACCGGATATGGATGTGGGGCCGGCCACTGTTACGTCCACATTTTCCACGCCGGCGGTAGCAAGAGCATTCTGATACATGCCCGTCGTACAATAAGAAATATTCTTCGTTGTCACCTTAATTCCGTTTCCCTTGCCTTTCCCCACCACTTTAACAGAGGAAAGAGCTCTGCTTCCGATCAGTTCCGCAGACAGGAAGGAATCCAGATACTCATGCTCCATTTCATTGGATACTGTCGCTACCGTATAATCTTTCAGTTCTTCCTCCGTCACATCCAGCAGACGAAGCACTTCCGCCCGTTCGCTGTCACTTAGATCCGCGCCCAGAGCAATATATGGTTTATTCAGATCTGCTTTTGAACTGGCTGCCTGGACAAAAGCCGGTTCCCACATCATGCAGACTGCTGTCAGAACTGCAATCAGACCCGCTGCCATTTTCTTTGCCGCCATTTAAAAACCTCCTTGCCAGTGTGTTCTTTCTTACACTATACCACAAGATGAAAAAAACGTGTCTTAAAAAACCATAAACATATTCATAAATCTTTCTATATTTATTCATGGTTTTTTTACAAGTACAACACGGTTTTATCACATTTAACCGATATACTGTGATCATAAAATAATTCAAGGTTGCAAGGCAATTATTTTATAATTTCTTTTTCATATGTCGAGTAACATCGACTCTCCTTCCTTTAAAGAAAGGCGTTTCCATCAGGAAACGCCTTTTAGTATGTCGCTTAACGCTGCAAATTCCGCCAATACCAGCGACTCCCCCCGCACATTGGGCGCAAGATGGCAGGCCTTTAAAGCTTCCTCAATTTCCTCTCTGGAATAATGAAAGCCTTCATAATTCTTTAATCCGTTTGCCAAAGTCTTTCTGCGCTGATTAAATGATGCCCGGATAATCTGAAACATCAGTTTTTCATCCGCGGCTTTCACCGGCGGCTGACGATGGGTCGTCAGCCGAATCACCGCACTTCCCACATTCGGCCTTGGCATAAAGCAATTTGGCGGCACATTGGCTACAATGTAAGGCTCTGCGTAATACTGCACTGCCAGGGAAAGAGCCCCATAATCTTTGGTGCCCGGGCCGGCCTGCATCCTGGCCGCCACCTCCTTTTGAACCATAACGGTAATGGATTCCACCGGAACATGTTTTTCAAAAAGACCCATGATAATCGGCGTTGTAATATAATAAGGCAAATTGGCAACAATCTTGATCGGTTTCCCCTGATTTTTTTCTTCCGCCAGTTTCCTCAGATCCAATTTAAGAATATCTTCGTTGATTACCGTTACATTATCATACTCCTGAAGCGTATCTTCCAGAATGGGAATCAGCGCCGGATCTATCTCGACAGCGCAAACTTCTCTGGCCGCATAAGCCAGGTACTGCGTCATGGTGCCGATTCCAGGCCCGATCTCCAGCACAAAATCTTCTTTCGTCACTTCAGCCGCCGCAATAATTTTATCCAGCACGTGAGTATCTATCAGAAAATTCTGTCCAAACTTCTTCTGAAATATAAATTGATACTTTTTTAATACGGCTATCGTTTCCTGTGGATTGCCCAGATAAGGCTTCTGCTTTTCGTTCATATCTCTCCTGTTCTGTGATAAAAGAAGCTGCCGCAGAATCATTCCTGCCGCAGCCGTCTTTTGAAGCGCTTATTAAAAGTTAAAATCTTTTTCAAAAATGATAATACGACCGTCCCTGTCCAGTCTCTTTCCGGAAACCTTCTTTCCCAGTTTTCCTCTGTGAACCTTCAAAATCGCCTTGTCGACCAGCTCTTTCACAGAAGCAACCGTCATAGGCCTCTCCTCTGTCTGCTGCTCTCCGATTCTGGTATAAAGCGCCAGGATCCCCAGTTCATCGATCTTATATCCGGATTCCCTTGCATAAGTCCTGGCAAAAGTCACCAGTTCATCATTGGTAAACACCGGAATCGTAATTACCGTCGTAAACTTTCTGGCAAACTCCGGATAGTCGGAAAGCAGTTTGCGCATACTCTTCTTCTCGTCTTCCATGATAAGAATCAGACTGTCTGTCCGAAACTCCAGCGCTTTGGACAGTTTTTCCACCGTCTCGGAAGTCATCTCGCCGGCTTTTTCAATTAACAGGAAGCCGCCCGCCAGTTTATTCACCACTTCTGCCGGATCCTTCGTATTCAGCGCCGCTCCGGTAAGTCTGGCCTCCTTGGTTGCTTTCAGACCCAGATCACAGCAAATCGCCCGAACCAGGTTGTCCGTCAGTGTGGTCTTTCCGCATCCTTCGCTTCCCATAACGGCAATATTGCCGCCTCTGGATGTCCTGTCCGCTGCATTTTCATAAACGCCATTGAGAGCGTCCAATATCTGCTGATCCATACCCGGCACTTTTGCAAAATAGCTGAACAGATTTTTCTGCTCATCGGTGAGTTTGTCCGAACGCGTATCGTTCAGAATACGAGTACGCCGCTCCTCCGGAGTTTCTTCCGCCAGGATTCTCTCCTCGATGGACAGTTCTTCCTTGGCTTTCTCTTCCGATCCAGCTGTCTCCTCCGCCTGAGCCGTCGTCTCCAGCTCTGTGACTTGCTCCGGTTCCACTGTTACTTCCGGTTCCGCAGATTGCTCCGGTTCTGCTGTTGCTTCCGGTTCCGCGGATTGCTCCGGCTCTGCTGTTGCTTCTGGTTCCGGTTTGAAATCTTCAATCTCCTCCGGTTGAAAAATCTGCGTATCTCCGCTGGAAGTCTCTTCCTTTGGCTCCTCCTTGGTTTCCTCCAAGGCCATGGCGATGATACTTTCTTCCAGTCCTTCGATATTCAGACCATCTTCCTTGTTTTCCGAAGTCTCTTCCTCTGGGGGTTCTTCCTGTGGTTTCTCCCCGCTGTCCGGCTCCTTATCGTCTCCGAATATGTCTTCTGTCAGAATTTTCTCAATCTGTTTTTCTTTCCCTATGTAATTACCGGAAGAAATCTGCTGCGCCAGACGATTTGCCGTCTCCTCCAGCAGTTTTTGGATCATATCTTCTGTGCTTTTTCCAGCCGAATCCGTCTGCTTTTCTTCTTCCGGCTCCGCTTCCTGCACTGGCGTCTCTATGGTCTCCTGCGCTTCCTGTGTCTGCGCTTTCTCTTCTTTTTTATCCGGCTCCTGGATGGGCGCTACCGTCGTCTCGCTCAGATTTTCCGGTTCCAGTTCCTTCACAGACTGAGGATCTATCGCATCGTATGAGGAAGTCAGGTCATCCTCTTTCGACTGAAATTCCTGTTTTATTTCTTCTTTTCCTTTATAAATACCGGAAAGCACATCCTTCAGACTGGACGCCAGCTTCTCTTTCAGCTTTTCCGGTTCGATGACAAATGGTTTTGCTTCCGGCTTATCCAGCGTGACAGCTGCCTCCACAGCCGCTTCTTCCGCTTTCTTTGCCCCCAGCGCCGCCTCTTCTCTTGCTTCATCCAGCTTTTCCAGAACCGCTTCTGTCTGCTGCTGCAGCGCGTCTTTCTTCTCCTGCAGCTCCGTGGTAATCTCTTCGTCTTTGTTTCTGTTATCGTACTTTTCCTGCTGTGACGGAGTCAGCGGCTGATACTTCATCTTCAGTTCCATGGCCTTCGTCACATAGACGCCTTCGCTGAACCACAGAATCAGATCGTCACATTCTTCAATACATTTTTCCTTCATTCCGGCTTTGGAATAAAGGCAGGCCAGCTCATAGGACCATCTTTCTGTAAATTCTTTGTTTTTATACTCTTCCAGAATGGCGATCTGATCTTCAACGGGAGATTTCTTTGCCTTGTAAATTTTATATTTTAAAATATATTTGGAATTATCCCCGGGGGCGTTCTGTGCATACTCCGTATAGTATTCCACGGCATCGTCCACATCGCCCATTTTCAGAGATATTTCCACCAGACGGTATAAAATGACTTTTCCTATGGAGGAACGTTTATATGCCAGAAGCAAAATTTTCTTGCTGTCCTCCAGCATGTCATTCACTTCATAAATATCAGCAACCATGCAGAGCGTGCGGACACTTTTTACCCGACGCCAGTCGATCGTTTCCACGATCTCCAGCGCCCCCTCATAATCCTCTTTTTCCACCAGTGTTGTAATCTGGTCCAGTTTAATTTGATATTCTGATTTATCCAACGCATTCACCTCTGGTTTAATTCTCTGCTCCAAGTGTATCATACACTAAATACGATGTCAAAGCAAAACAGCGGAAAAAGACCGCTGCAGCAGCTCTTCCTGCAGCGGTCCAGTCATACTTATTTTACAGTAATTTTATCCAGATGCCAGATGTCATCCACATACTGCTGAATCGTTCTGTCAGAGGTAAATTTACCGGAGCAGGCCACATTCAGCATAGCCATTCTCGCCCAGCGCTTTTCATCCCGGTATGCTTCCTCCACGCGGCTCTGTGCCTCGGCGTAAGATTTGAAATCTGCCAGAATGAAATACATATCCGCACGATCGCTGCTCTTGGTATTCAGCAAGGAATCATAGATATCACGGAACAATTCTGTGTCGCTGGAGAAGGTACCGTTGATCAGACTCATCAGCACCTGACGGATTTCCTGATCGGTATTGAAATAATATGTGGGATCATATCCGCCGTTATTCTCATAATTAATAACCTCATCTGCAGATAAGCCGAAGATGAAGGCGTTCTCCTCACCCACTTCTTCTACGATCTCCACATTGGCCCCGTCCATAGTGCCAAGGGTGGGCGCACCGTTGAGCATAAATTTCATATTTCCGGTACCGGAAGCTTCCTTGCTGGCCGTGGAAATCTGCTCGGAGACATCCGCAGCGGCAAAAATCAGCTCAGCGTTGCTGACACGATAGTCTTCAATGAAAACGACTTTCAGCTTTCCATTGATGGAAGCATCGTTGTTCACCACATCTGCCACAGAGTTGATCAGCTTGATGGTCAGTTTCGCCCGGCGGTAACCGGCTGCCGCTTTTGCTCCAAAGATAAAGGTACGGGGATAGAAATCCATCTCCGGATGTTCCTTGATCTTATGATACAGATGAATCACATGCAGGATGTTCATCAGCTGACGTTTATACTCGTGAAGCCTTTTTACCTGTACATCGAAAATAGATCTGGGATCTACTTCGATTCCATTATGCTCCAGAATGTATTTTGCCAGACGAACTTTGTTCTGATATTTGATATTCATGAACTCTGCCTGTGCTTTTTCATCATCCACATACACCTTCAGCTTGCTGATCTGGGGCAGATCAGTGATCCACTCATCACCGATGTGTTTCGTTACCCAGTCTGCCAGCAGCGGGTTTCCATGAAGCAGGAATCTTCTCTGGGTGATACCGTTGGTCTTATTATTGAATTTCTCCGGCATCATCTCATAGAAATCCTTCAGTTCCTGTTTTTCCAGAATCTCTGTGTGAAGTCTGGCCACACCGTTGACAGAATAGCCGCCCACGATGGCCATGTGTGCCATTTTCACCTGGCCGTCATAGATGATCGCCATTTTCTTTACTTTTTCCTGATTTCCCGGATATTTCTGCTGAATCTCAATCAGGAAACGGCGGTTGATCTCTTCGATGATCTGATAAATTCTGGGAAGCAGTCTGGAAAAGAGCTCGATGGGCCATTTTTCCAGTGCTTCAGACATAATCGTATGGTTGGTATAAGCACAGGTCTTTGTGGTGATCTCCCATGCTTCCTCCCAGGTGAGGCCCTCCTCATCCAGAAGGATACGCATCAGTTCCGCTACCGTTACAGTGGGATGGGTATCATTCAGCTGGAAGGTTACTTTCTCATACAGTTTGTGAATATCACTGTGGGATTTCTTATATTTTGCTACAGCTGCCTGGACGCTGGCTGATACGAAGAAGTACTGCTGTTTCAAACGCAGTTCCTTGCCGGCGTAATGATTGTCGTTGGGGTAAAGAACCTCCACGATATTTTTTGCCAGATTCTGCTGCTCCACCGCTTTTTTGTAATCGCCTTTGTCAAAAGAATCCAGTTCAAAACTGTCGATAGCTTCGGCATCCCAGATACGAAGCGTATTAACCACATTGTTATTATAGCCTACGATGGGCATATCATAGGGAATCGCCCGTACCGACTGATATCCTTCCTGAATGAAATGAGTTCTTCCTGTCGCATGATCGTATTCTGCACGGACGTAACCGCCGAATTTTACTTCTTTGGCATACTCCGGACGGCGAAGTTCAAAGGGATTGCCGTCTTTGAGCCAGTTATCCGGTACTTCCACCTGGAATCCGTCCCGAATTTCCTGTTTGAACATACCGTAACGATAACGGATACCGCATCCGTACGCACAGTATCCCAGCGTAGCCAGAGAATCCAGGAAACAGGCTGCCAGTCTTCCCAGACCTCCGTTTCCAAGGGCGGCATCCGGTTCCTGATCTTCGATCACATTCAAATCGAATCCCAGTTCATCCAGCGCTTCCTTTACCTCCTGATAAGCTGTAAGGTTAATCAGGTTATTTCCAAGAGCTCTTCCCATCAGAAACTCCATGGACATATAATAAACCGTTTTCGGATCTTCCTTTTTGAAAACCTCCTGACTTTTCAGCCAGTTATCAATAATCACATCCTTTACCGCATACGATACTGCCTGGAACACCTGCTGAGGCGTCGCCTCAGCAAGGGTCCTGCGGTAAAGCGTTTTTACATTGTTTCTGACCTCGTTTTTAAAATGCTCTTTTTCAAATAACTTATTCTGCATAGAATCCTCCTTTTACCACTGTAGGTTTTCACCCTTCGTTCTTTTCCACCGCCAGCGTTACTTTCTCGGAATTAATATTCCACTCTTTTTCATAACCTTTTGTCATGTCATAAGAAACATCCACTGCCAGTACCTCTGATTGTATTTCGGATTCGTGTACTCTCATAATGCCTTCAATTACCTGATTACCCGTCGTATACACATGAATCTTATCCGTCACTTCAAATCCGGCTTCTTTACGCATGGTCTGAATCTTGCTGATAATCTCCCGGACAAAACCTTCCTCTTTCAGTTCCGGAGTCAGATTGGTATCCAAAACAACTGTAACATCGTTATCAGATTCTGAGACATAGCGCTCCATCTGAGCTGTGTCAATGAGCAAATCTCCTTCTAATAGTACAACTTCCTCACCATTAATGTCAAGTTTCAGCTCTTTCGATGACCGAAGTTCCTGCATCGCCTGATTTCCATCCAGTTTGGAGAGCGCTGTCCGGATGCCGTTCAGCAGTTTTCCGTATTTCGGTCCGACGGTTTTCAGCTGCGGTTTGAACGTATAAGTGATGAAATTATCCAGGGCATCCACAAATTCCATCTGTTTGACATTTAATTCTTCTTCTATAATATTCCGGTAAAGTTCCGGAAGTGCAGCCGGAGCTTTCACGTACATATTTCCCAAAGGCTGGCGGTTCTTCAGATTGGCCGCGTTTCTGCAGGCTCTTCCCAAAACCACGATTTTCAGCAGTTCTTTCATATTTGCTTCCAGTTCCGGATCAATCCATTCCTCGCAGACCTTCGGATAATCACACAGATGAATACTTTCCGGTGCGGACGCATCCACACTGCGCACCAGATTCTGATAAATTTCCTCCGTCATGAAAGGAATCAGCGGCGCGGCTGCCTTGGAGATGGTTACCAGCGCGGTATAAAGCGTCATATATGCATTGATTTTATCCTGAGGCATGTCTTTTGCCCAGAATCTTTCCCTGCTTCTTCTGACATACCAGTTGCTCATGTCATCCACAAACTCCTGCAGCGCTCTTGCGCTTTCCGGGATCCGGTAATTCGCCAGATGATTATCCACTGCCTTTACCGTAGAATTCAAACGGGACAAAAGCCATTTATCCATCACGGAAAGTTTATCGTATTCCAGTTCATAATCCATGGGATTAAACTGATCGATTTCCGCGTACAGCACATAAAACGCGTAAGTATTCCACAAAGTTCCCAGGAATTTCCTCTGGCCTTCCGTCACCGCTTTTTCATGGAACCGGTTGGGCAGCCAGGGCGCGCTGTTGATATAGAAATACCAGCGGATCGCGTCTGCGCCGTACTGTTTCAACGCATCAAAGGGATTCACAGCGTTGCCCTTTGATTTACTCATCTTCTGGCCGTTTTCGTCCTGGACATGACCCAGCACGATGACGTTCTCGTAAGGCGCCCGGTTGAAAATCAGTGTGGAGATCGCCAGCAGCGAGTAAAACCAGCCTCTCGTCTGATCCACCGCCTCGGAAATAAACTGAGCCGGGAACTGTTCCTTGAACAGGTTCTCATTTTCAAAGGGATAATGATGCTGTGCAAAAGGCATGGCTCCGGAATCGAACCAGCAGTCGATCACCTCCGGTACCCGGTGCATCTCTTTGCCGCAGACGGGACACTTGATCGTCACGGCGTCGATATAAGGCCGGTGCAGTTCGATCTCATCGGGACAGTTGTCCGACAGCTCTTTTAACTCCGCAATACTGCCGATGGAATGCATATGGCCGCATTCACACTGCCAGATATTCAGAGGAGTTCCCCAGTAACGGTTGCGGCTGATACCCCAGTCCTGCACATTTTCCAGCCAGTCTCCGAAACGGCCTTTTCCAATGCTCTCCGGAATCCAGTTGATGGTATTATTATTCCGGATCAGATCTTCTTTCACCGCTGTCATTTTTATAAACCATGACTCCCGCGCATAGTAAATCAGCGGCGTGCCGCATCTCCAGCAGTGGGGATAACTGTGCTCGAATTTCGGCGCGTCGAAAAGAAGTCCTCTTTTTTCCAGATCCTTCAGGATCGGTTTATCCGCGTCTTTACAGAAAGTTCCGGCCCAGGGCGTCTCCTTTGTCATCTCGCCCTTTTCATCTACCAGCTGTACAAAAGGCAGACCGTAATGTCTTCCCACATTGGAGTCGTCCTCACCGAATGCCGGCGCGATGTGTACCACGCCGGTACCGTCCGTCAGCGTGACATAGGAGTCGCAGGTTACATAATATGCTTTTTCCTTTGGACTTACAAAGGGGAACAGCGGTTCATACTCTTTATACTCCAGATCCTTCCCCACATAAGTTTCCAGTACTTCATAGGCCGGCTGATCCTCTGCGGCAAGCTTGCCCAGCACTGTATCCAGCAGAGCCTGGGCCATATAATAGGTATATCCGTCCGCCGCTTTCACTTTCACATAAGCTTCCGCCGGATTTACACAAAGCGCCACGTTGGAAGGAAGCGTCCAGGGCGTAGTGGTCCACGCCAGGATATACGCATCCTCATCTTTTACCTTAAAACGGACAACGGCAGAACGTTCTTTGACGTCCTTATATCCCTGAGCCACCTCATGGCTGGACAGCGGAGTACCGCATCTGGGACAGTAGGGTACGATTTTATATCCTTTATATAAGAGACCTTTTTCCCAGATCTTTTTCAGCGCCCACCATTCAGATTCGATAAAATCATTGTCGTAAGTGACATAAGGGTGATCCATATCTGCCCAGAATCCTACCATCTGGGAAAATTCTTCCCACATCCCCTTATATTTCCACACACTCTCTTTACAATGCTTGATAAAAGGCTCCAGACCGTATTCTTCTATCTGCTCTTTTCCATCCAGTCCCAGTTTCTTTTCCACTTCCAGTTCCACCGGAAGGCCATGGGTATCCCATCCTGCCTTACGGGGTACCATATAGCCCTTCATGGTACGATAGCGGGGGATCATATCTTTGATTACACGGGTCAGCACATGGCCGATATGGGGCTGTCCGTTGGCTGTCGGCGGGCCGTCGTAGAAGGTATAAGTCGGCCCTTCTTTCCGGTTTTCCATACTTTTTTCAAAAATATGGTTTTCTTTCCAGAATTCATTTACTTCATTTTCCCTGTCCACAAATTTCAAGTCGGTTGATACTTTTTTATACATGCTTTTTCCTCCTGCACTATTGGAATAAAAAAGAGCCCCCGCCCTGCAACAGGACGAGAGCAATGCTTCGCAACCACCTCTTACAACATACTTCCATACGCGTCCCTGATAACGGAGGGAAACCGGCGCTTCCTACTCGGATCATCCTTTCAGACAGGCAACTTGGGAGTGATGTTCTTCTGCACCTACTGATACCGGTCTTCCACCGTCTCCGGCTCGCTTAAAATCTTCGATGCAGCGTACTGTCTCCTTCATCGTTTTTCACCATAAACATTATTCATTATAAATTCATTACATTTAGATTGTCAATGGGTAATCTGCTGCTTCTTTTGCCTTTTTTTCTTTTGCAGCAATTCTTTTTTCGCCCGGATATCATCCGCTTCTGATCTATCGATCAGTTTCATCGTTTTTATAACGTATATTTTCCCGTTTTCCGCTTTTTTTATCCGCACCTTTCCCTTCAGATACCCGTGTCTGGGGCAAAGCGCCACACAGCAGTACGTTTTCGGGTTTAATGAAAACCAGCGGATTTTTTTCCTTACATTTTTCCGGCACAGAAAGCACCGGCCGGCCGCCACCTCTTTATCTTTCATGGCTTCTTCTTTTCCGGGAAACTCCCGGGTGATATATTTTTCACTGTAAGGATAAGCAACGTAAAGTTCTTCCTCCTTGCATCTGGGATGCTGAAAACTGTCAATGGAAAAATTATCCTCAGCCACTGTAAGATCCAGTCTTTTAAAAATCTCCGCCGTATAATAAGCATCCGCCAGAGCATGGTGGAAATCCTTGGACTTTTCCATCCCCAGATAATCGATTCCATACTCCAAAGCTTTACGGCTTTTCCCGTCTTCATAAGTTATACTGAACAGCTTTTGCACATCATAGAACTTTACCGGGCCTTTTAGAAGATCAAGCAAATGGTAATACTTCATATTTCTTTGCAGTTCCAGCAGATCCATATTTCCCCAAGTACAGAAGATATAATCTTTCCCGCACCAGCTGAAAAAATCCCGTACCGCTTTATAAAAAAAATCTCCTTCCTTTAACTGTTCCATATCCATATCCAGAATCTCTTCTGTTTTAAAATGAAGCTTCTTATAAACCATAGGGCGCACCAGCCGGTGGAATTCCCCGGTCATCTCTTTTTTTCCATTTAACTTCACCGCGCCGATTTCAATGATTTCAAAGGGGAGCCGCTGATTTTCTTTATCTTTTCCGTAAGGACATTGATTCCATTCCAAATCAAATACGATATAATTCATGAGTGTTCTCCTTTTTCTTCTGCCCATTATAACACAGTTTTTATATAATGTACAAAATACATGACGAACCTTGTTTTCAATTATACTTTCTGCCAGAAAATAATAAAAACTATTGACCACATATATATGGAAAGTGGTATTATAATAAGTAACGCCAAAAATGAAAAGAAAGGAAGGAACACCATATGAATCGAAAACTTCTTCGATCTCTGAGGGAATACAAAAAGGAATCTATCCTGACACCCATCCTGGTTATTTTTGAAGTGTTCATGGAAGTCCTGATTCCCTTGCTGATGGCCAATATCATCGATGTCGGAATCGCCAACAGTGATATGAATTATATCCTGAAAACCGGACTGCTTCTGATCGTATTGGCCGTAGTCGCACTGTTTTTCGGCGCCATGGCCGGAAAGATGGGCGCAATCGCCTCATCCGGATACGTAAAAAATTTGCGTCAGGATATTTTTTACAAAATCCAGGATTTTTCATTTAAGAATATCGACCGGTTTTCCACATCCAGTCTGGTGACCAGGTTGACAACAGACCTGACCAACATTCAGATGGCTTATATGATGACCATCCGTCTGCTGGTCCGCGCTCCTATTATGATTGTCCTGTCTCTTATCATGACTCTGACAATCAGCCCGAAGATCGCTCTCATTCTTCTGATAACCATACCGTTCCTGGGAGGTCTGCTGATCTTCATTGCCAAAAAAGCGCATCCCCATTTTATCAAGGTATTTGATGAGTACGATATTCTGAACAATACCGTACAGGAAAACGTAAACGCAGCCCGCGTAGTGAAAGCCTACGTCAGAGGCGATTATGAAAATGAAAAGTTTCATAAAATTTCCGGTGTTGTCTACGATCTGTTTACCAAAGCTGAAAAAATCGTTTCCTGGAACAACCCGGTTATGATGTTCACTATTTATACTGTCGTACTCTGCATGGTTCTGATCGGCGGAAAAGACATCATCATCGGTACTATGGAAACCGGTCAGTTGACCAGCGTCATCGTATACGCTCTTCAGATCATGATTTCACTGATGATAGTTTCCTTCGTTTTCGTCCTGATTATGATCGCCCAGGCGTCCACAGACCGTATTACAGAAGTCCTGGACGAAGTTCCTGAGATGGAAGATAAAGCAGACGCCAAGACAGAAGTTGCCAACGGCGACATCGAATTTAAAAACGTGGAATTCAGTTACGCCGGAGAAGGCGGAGCCCTTTCTCTGAAAAATATCAACCTGAAAATCAAATCCGGCCAGATGGTGGGCATCATCGGCGGTACCGGAAGCGCCAAGAGTACCCTGGTTCAGCTGATTCCCAGACTGTACGACGTCACAGACGGAAGCGTGATGGTCGGCGATGTGGACGTCCGGGACTACAAACTGGAATCTCTGCGCGATCAGGTTTCCATGGTACTGCAGAAAAACGTACTGTTCACCGGTACCATCTACGACAACATCCGCTGGGGTGATGAGAACGCCAGCAAGGAAGAAGTGGAAAGAGTCTGTAAACTGGCTCAGGCTGACAGCTTTATCCGTGAATTCCCCGCCCAGTACAATACGATGATCGTGGAAGGCGGAAATAACGTATCCGGCGGCCAGAAACAGCGTCTGTGTATCGCCAGAGCGCTTCTGAAAAAACCGAAGGTTCTGATCCTGGATGATTCCACCAGCGCTGTCGATACCAGAACCGACGCCATGATCCGTAAGGCATTCCGGGAAGAAATTCCAGATACCACTAAGATCATCATCGCCCAGCGTATTTCTTCTGTGGAAGACGCTGACATGATTATCGTCATGGAAAACGGTGAAATCAACGGAATCGGTACCTCGGAAGAACTTCTGAAAACCAATGACATTTACCGCGAAATCTATGAATCTCAGGTGAAAGGAGGAAGCGAATATGAGCAGCAGTAAAAAAGGCGGCGCCCGGGTAACCCGTAATACGTTAAAAACCGCTGCCCGGCTGTTAAAATACGTAACCATCGGTTACAAAGTACAGTTTATCATCGTTATTCTCTGTATCCTGATGTGCTCTGTTTCCACCATTTCTGTATCATTGTCCCTGCGGTTCCTGCTGGACGACTACATCATCCCGCTGATCGGAAATGCCAATCCGGATTTTACGGAACTGTACAAGGCTCTGGCTGTACTGGCCTGTATCTTTGTCCTGGGCGTCATCGCCTCTTTCATTTACAGCCGGATGATGGTTGTCATCGGTCAGGGCGTACTGAAGAAAGTCCGGGACGAAATGTTTGAACATATGCAGACTCTGCCTATCCGTTACTTCGACCAGAATACCAACGGTTCCATCATGAGTCTTTACACCAATGATACGGATACACTGCGGCAGATGATCAACCAGTCCATCCCGCAGGTACTGATGTCCAGTTTCACCATCGTGGTAACCTTTATTTCCATGGTGGCCTTAAGCCCTATCCTTACTCTCCTGGCTGTGGTGGTCATCCTGCTTATGATCCTCATCGCCAGATTCGTCGGCGGAAACAGCGGAAAATACTTCATCCGCCAGCAGGTTGACCTGGCTAATATCACCGGTTACGTGGAAGAACATATGAACGGTCAGAAAGTCATTAAGGTGTTTAACCACGAATCCAAAACCAAACAGGAATTTGACGAATTAAACGAAAAGCTTTATGAGAGCGCATCAACTGCCCATACCTTTGCCTCCATGATGGCGCCCATCATCGGCAACATGGGAAATCTGCAGTTCGTGCTCACCGCAGTTTTCGGCGGAATTCTTTCCGTAGCAGGAATCGGCGGAATTACACTGGGTATCATGGCCTCCTATCTGCAGTTTACCAGAAGTTTCACGCAGCCTTTTATGCAGATTTCTCAGCAGTTCAACTCCATCATCATGGCCCTTGCCGGCGCGGAGCGTATCTTCAACATGATTGATGAGGAACCGGAAACGGATGATGGCTACGTTACACTGGTCAATGCAAAATGGAATTCTGACGGAACTCTGACAGAATGTTCCGAACGTACCGGCATCTGGGCATGGAAACATCCCCATCAGGCAGACGGAACGGTTACTTACACAGAGCTGAAGGGTGATGTGAGATTCTTTGATATGTCCTTTGGCTATACACCGGATCACATGGTGCTTCACGACCTGTCCCTTTACGCAAAACCGGGACAGAAGCTGGCCTTCGTCGGATCCACCGGCGCCGGCAAAACCACCATCACCAACCTGATCAACCGGTTCTACGATGTACAGGACGGAAAGATCCGCTACGACGGCATCAACATTAACAAGATCAAGAAAACAGATCTTCGTCATTCTCTGGGGATCGTACTGCAGGATACACACCTGTTCACCGGAACCATCAAAGAGAACATCCGCTACGGTAAGCTGGATGCCACCGACGGTGAAGTATATGCAGCCGCCAGACTGGCCCATGCCGATCAGTTCATCCAGATGCTTCCCAACGGATATGACACTATGCTCACCAGTGACGGTGAAGAGCTCTCCCAGGGACAGCGTCAGCTGCTGGCCATCGCCCGGGCCGCCATCGCGGACCCGCCGGTACTGATCCTGGATGAAGCTACTTCCAGCATCGATACCCGTACCGAACGAATCGTTCAGGAAGGTATGGATAACCTGATGCGCGGCCGTACCGTTTTCGTCATCGCCCACCGGCTGTCAACCATCCGCAACAGCGATGCGATCATGGTTCTGGAACACGGACGCATCATCGAGCGCGGTACTCATGAAGATCTGCTGGCTCTGAAAGGAACCTACTACGCGCTCTATACCGGAAAACTGGAACTGGATTAAACTCTATTATCCAAAAAAGTAAATGCTGCCCTGCAGATTTCACAACCTATCTGCAGGGCAGTTTTTTTATTGACTCTTCTACATTTATAGAATATAATTATTCTACAGATGTAGAATAATTGATTGCAATACTGTGCCGATTTATCCGACGCAGAGAAAGGAGCGCTCCATGAAAAAAAATAATACTCTTAAAAGGCTTCCGGAAAGCGAACTGAAGATCATGCAGATTATCTGGAGGAAACCTGCCCCTGTATCCAGAACCACCATAGAGCATGCCCTAAAGGATTCCCATCCTCTTGCCCCGACGACTATATTGACTTTGCTCACCCGGCTGTGTGACAAAGGATTTCTTTCTTTGAAAAAAGAAGGCCGTACCAATCTTTACTACCCTCTGGTCGCAGAAAAGGAATACCTGGCTGCGGAAAGCCAGTCATTTCTGGACAGACTGTTCGGCGGTTCTGTGGCCGGATTTGCAACAGCATTGTGTGACAGCGGTATAAAAAAGGAAGAGTTGGAGGAACTGAAAAAAATCTTTGAAAAGGAGGAGTCGCAGCAATGAGAGATATCACTCTGTCTTACCTGTTTCGGATTTTCTGGGCATTATTTCTTGGCTTTATGCTGGTATACTCTTTCCGAAAATCCTGGAACATCGAACACGGCAGGAAAAAACCTTCCCCCGACGCCCCTGGCAATGGCATTGTCATTCTTCAGGATCCGCTGACACTGCCTTTTCTTTGCATCGTTTACATCTTTTTGTTGGTACTGCTTTATGGCATGGACGCCTCCGGCTATGTTTTCAGTTTCGGATTTGATCTGTTTTGTTTTATCACTGTGTATTTTCCGCTGCTGCTTTTTCTGCTGCCTTTTTTGCGGAACCGCTATACTGCCCGGACATGTGCCACTCTCTGGCTGATACCGGTATTTCTGTTCTATCAGCCCATTTACATATACCTGGGTTCTCTTCTGCCGACGCAGCCTGCCTTCTACATTCCACAGCCGGCAGTAACCTTGCTTTTTTTCGTCTGGCTGACCGGATTCGCAATCACACTTTTGCTGCAGATCCTGTCCCATCTGTATTTTTACAGAACGCTGAAAATCAGTTCTCACCCGGTAAGCGATCCACATCTGCTGCAGTTGTGGGAAGAAATGACCCGGGATATCGGTATTTACGACCTGACGCATCCCCTTCGGCTGTGTTACTCTTCCCGCATTCACACACCGCTCTCCATCGGAATGTGTCAGAGAAGCCTGATCACCTGTCTGCCGGAACGTAGCTTTGACAAAGAAGAAGCCGAATTGATTTTCTCCCATGAACTTCACCATATCCAAAGGCATGACACCCACACAAAATTTTTTCTCGGTTTATGCCGCGCCCTTGGCTGGTTCCATCCGCTCGTGTGGATGGCAATTCGAAAAGCAGAGGATGATCTGGAATTATCCTGCGATGAAATCGTCCTGAGAAACGCAGATGAACGAAAACGGAAAAAATATGCCAGCCTTCTTCTCACCATTGCCGGAGATGCCCGCGGATATACCACATGTCTTTCCTCTTCCGCGAAAACGCTCCGCTATCGGTTAAAGGCTGTTATGCCCGGTAAAGAGAAACATCTTGGCCTTTGTTTACTGCTTTTCACTATGATAATCAGCTTTCTGTGTATCGGAAATATCGCCCTGACGACAAAACGTGGAACGGTCACGGAAGTGACCGGAATAGAAAACACAGCAGTCAGAAACGCAGCCTTCCTTCCTGCCGACCAAAATAAAACAGACCAGGAGATTCCCATCGATGATACGGAAGCCCTTTCTGATTATCTAAAGCAGCTTACCATCGAAAAACCGCTGACAGCGTATAACGAGAAAACGCTTTCTTTGAACAAACCTGCTCTTCGCGGCTCCTTTTCAGATACCGGCTCATTTTTCATGTTATATGACCACAGCCTGTCCATCCATGACTCTGATAAATCCAGGACAGAATGGTACCATGTAAGAACTCCGGTTGACTGGGAATATATCCTGAGTCTTTAAAAACATCAGATGTATATTCTTGTGCGGGAGTACCGCTGTTCCGGAGGAACGGAAACCGCCAGTCCGGTGGAAGGAAACCGTTAAACCGGAACAGGGATACCGCACTTAAGTGTTTGTTACCTGCGAGTTTACTCGCTTAATGCAGGATCTAATCCATATACTTCCCGCATGGATCTGTAATTCGCCGGATCCGTCGGGACGATGTTGATCTTATATGCATCATGCTTGATTCGGTCCAGGATTGCTTCTGAGAGGGGACTATCATCACCACCAAGCTGATCATACCAACCATTGGAATCATACTGGGAACAGAAGATGGTAGATGATCTCCTGCGTCTCCTATGGAGAAGTTCCAGAATGTCATGCTGTTCAGATTCGGTAGGTTTCAATAGGAGCCATTCATCAATGATCAGCAGAACCGGATTGGCATATTTCCCTTGGACTTTCTTATATGTGCCGTCATTACGTGCCATCTCCAGTTCCAGGAGCAGATCCGGAAGCCGAACGTATTTTGTTTTGTAACGCTGCTTGCAGGCTTCCATACCAAATGCACACGCCAGATAGGTTTTGCCGCTCCCGGTTGCGCCTGTGATAAAGAGATTCCTGTGCTCTGTGATGTATTCACATGTTGCGAGTCGCTCGATCAGTTCTCGATTCAGCTTGCGTCCGGAAGTATAGTTAATGTCGCCGATATATGCGTCTGGTTGGTCGAATCCAGCACTGCGGATCAGACGCTTCAGGCTATTGCTCTTGCGGTTGCTGTATTCGATATCTACCAGCATCCCGAAGCGATCCTCAAAAGGTATCTCCTTCATCTTGGGATCAGCTATCTGAGTACGGAATGCATCCGACATGGATGTCAGGCGCATTTCAATGAGTTTATCCATGGTGCTTTGTGTAGTCATAGCTCCTTACCTCCTGTAGTAATCTGCGCCCCTTGTAAGCGCGTGGCTGTTCTTTTCTGGTTCTGTATTCGTGCTGGCTGCCGACTTTTTGTCCGGCATCTCCATCTGGTCGCTCCCGGTATCAAGGATGTTTTTGATACTCTTATAGCTGGGAGCAGCTGTAAAGGAGAGCGCTTTCCGGCAGGCTGCTTCTAAACGGTCGGCAGTATATTTATCGGCCAGTTTCAGAAGCCCCATACAACTGCGGTAGGACTGTTGTTCTACACGCTTGGAGGTAAGAATCGCATCGACTACCTGATTGGTACTGGAGCCAATCCGCTCCGCCCATTTACGGAATCGGTCACCGTTCCATTCCAGATACTGCTGGTGGGAAGCCGGCATGTGTTCTGTAACCGTGCTGTACTGTCCCTTGCGGCCATATAAACGGCGGTGGGATGCGATCCGGTTGTGGTTGTAAAAAATTTCAATGGTTTTATCTGTAACCCTTACATCAACTTTGCGTTTTATGTATTCATGCGGAACTGAGTATAGCATTCCGGCAAAGGATATGTGATAATTGAACTGAACGGTGGCTTGTTTCCATTCCGCCAGTTCATAAGGGGTGGCAGGTAAAGGTGCTAAAAGTGGCAGTTCTTCGTCGCGGAAGATCTCATACCGGCTGCCCTCTTTCTTTTGGAAGGGACGGCGATTGAAAGCTTCCATCTTCTGACGGATTGCCCGGTTTAACTCACTGAGGGAGAAGAACTGCTCATTACGCAGGGCTGCCGTGATCCAGGTGGAGATATTGCCTACACTGCCCTCGACATTTGCCTTGTCGCGAGGGGCCCGGACACGAGCCGGAATGATAGCAGTGCCGTAGTGTTCTGCCATCTCCTGATAGACAGCATTGATCCGCTGGTCCTTCCACCCCTTGTTGTGATCCACGGCAGTACGGCAGTTATCCGGCACCAGGATCTTAGCGACACCGCCAAAGTATTCATACATGTGGACATGTGCAGCAATCCACGATGGCTGCTTTTCGTCCATGAATGCTTCCACATATGGATACTGGCTGTAAGTCATCACTCCTACGAAAATGTGGGCGTCCAGGATCTCGCCGGTATCCGGATCAATGATATGTGCCGGATCTCCAGCCCAATCTACCTCAACCTGCTCTGCAGGTTTGCGGTTGATATGCATGGTAGCACGGCGCTTCTGCTCATCCTGCTGGATGTAATAGCAGAATTGGGAATACATAAGCGGCTCATCTCCGGAGAGGCGGCATTCCTCAAGGTACTCTGTCCAGAGGAGTTTCTTGTTCACGCCATTGCGGAGAAGTTCCTTCCGGATATAAGCGTAATCCGGCATCCGCTTAGTTGACTGAGGCTGTTGGCGATTTCCCTTCGGAAACAGCAGCTGCTCAATCGCAACGTCGGTCTGGTTTGGATCAAGCGGCCAAGAGATACCTTTTTCTCTGGCAGCTTTTAAAACCTTGTTGACCGTTTTTTTGGAAACACCGCAGCTAAGCGCGATGTTCGTCTGACTGAGATTCAGACTGGCAAGCCTGATGATCTCGCGATATTTGGTCATATCAGCTGACCTCCTTATAATGTATTTACATCAGAAGATGCATACATACATTATAATCGAAGCAGCTTACGGTTCCCATGTTGTCGGAATGCCGGTTTCTATACAGCGGAATTACGGTTTCCTTTATTCCGGAATACCGGTTTCCATCTTCC
>DSTFC04002__coassemble_571_pt1 | contig 70101 bp, 63 predicted proteins | sample DSTFC04002__metabat2_high_PE_045 | metagenome-assembled genome bin DSTFC04002
TGTACCGGGCGGGAAAGCGGATTGTGCCGCAGATGGCCGTTAGGCTTTTTCTCCATATCCTCAAAGCGGAGGCGGGTCTTGCCTTTGCCTGCCGCCTCGTCTCGTCGTCGCAAACTCCGCTCTGCTCCTTCGGCGGCATTGCCGCCGAAATCCGCTCGCTCCGTTGCGCCTCCTCTCCCCACAAAGTCATTCGACTTTGCGGGGCCCTCAATTCTTAAGACCTTCTTTGTAGGGATGGCCTCCTTCGCTGCGTCCAGCTTATCCGCTGCCCGGTCAGAGCGACGGATATATTTCCGCAAATCCGGGTCTGCCCGTTCCTCGTCGGTGAATTGCAGACGGGAAGAAGGGCGCTGCCGGACAGCCGAACCGTCCCGGACCGTATCCGACTGGGCCTTCGCTGCCTTTTTTGCCTTTCGCCGGCCATGGGCGTGGGCGATATGCTCCGCCGCTGTCTCCGCTGTTGTCACCGGCTCCTGTTCCGCAGAAAGATCAGCCTCCGCCTCCCGGCTGCTGATGTTTGTGACCTCACCCGTGGCAAGGTTCTCCGCCACAGCGCCGTCATGGGTCATTTTCTGCGTGACCTTTTCGGACGCTTTCAGTTCGTTCATGTTGCTTCACCTGCCTTTCCGTAGGGACAGATATGGATACAAGCGCCGGTCTCGATCATGGCGATATACCGAAAGATCGGGTACGCCTGGGGCGGGCAGACCGCGTTTCCCAATGTTTTCAGCCGCAGAGCCCGCCCATCCATCCTCTCCGTCATGCGGGGGACTCCATCGGGCTCTCGCTCCCAGAGGATACGTCCGTCCATCCCTGGGGGAAGCCCATCAGCCATTCCACCCATTCCGGGTTCAAGGCTGCCGTATCCGATACCGGCTGTTCCTGGAACACCACCTGCGCCGACAGGTTCCCATCTTTCTTCGCCGGATCGTAGGCAGAAGGTTTCAGGGTCGAGCGGAAGCCGTCCGACGCCACCGGGGTCAGGTAGAACACCGCCGCCGACAGCGACAGGCTCCAGATCGAGCCGTTCCGGTTCCTCTTTCGGAAAATCCCATTGTCGGACAGGTACACATCCAGGCTTGCCGCGTCCCTGGCGGTCCCCTTGTCGGAGGCAAGGGGCGTGGGAAACATCAGCCGCGACGATAAAAGTTCGCTGGCGCTCATGCCATGCGCCGACGCCGCAAGCCGGAAATACGAATGGGAGAACAGCGTATCCCGCTTTTGCCAGGTCAAAAATCGTTTTGTCGAGCCCCATATTGATGAAGCCAGCAACATTTTCCCCAAGCACCCAACGGGGCCGCAGCTCGGCAATAACGCGGCACATCTCCGGCCATAGATAGCGTTCATCCGCAAAGCCTTTCCTCCGTCCGGCGGTGGAGAAGGGCTGGCAGGGGAAGCCGCCTGATAAGATGGTGACTGTTTCAAGTCCTGTTTTTTCAAAAAACGCCTCCTTCGTGAATGTGGTGATATCCCGGAACCTGGGAACCTCCGGCCAATGCGCCTCCAGGACGGAATAGGGAAAATCCGCCCACTCGCACTGGCAGACAGTTTGAAACCCGGCGGCCTCCGCCGCCATGTCCAGCCCGCCGATCCCGGAAAACAGGCTCACATGGGTCAGGTTACTCATAGTCCTCAAACGGATAGGCCGGGGTCAGGAGCTTCTTTCGGAGGCTTTCTTCCAGCGTGTCGCAGGCCCAGCTTTCTTCCCCGTCCTTCGGAAGCCCCCAGCTCCGGCACAGCCGCTTCATCAGCCGCTCATACCCGGAGGCGTTCTTTTGGATTTTTCTGAAATCCTTTTCCGTTTCCGCCTCCGCCAGCCGTTTTTCCAGGGAGAAGTGCTGCACGAACAGGTCATACAGGCTGCCTACAAGCAGGCGGAAGGAACCGCCCGGAATGAGGAACAGGTCCGTTTCCGGCTCTGTCTCCATGTCCTCCGCAAGTCCGGGCTCACAGCCGGGATCATCCGGCTCCATCCCGATCTCTGCCAGGATATCCAGGGTTTCCGCAAGGAAGCGGGCTTTCCCCGCCATATCCTCCAACAGCGCTGCAAAGGCGGCGGCCTCAAAGTCCTCCCCGGTATCCTCCGGGGCTCCGGTTAGCTCAAAATTTCTGTTTTTGTTCATTGTCAAATCCTCCTATTCAGTTTTCAGGTGCTTCATTGCCGCCTTCTGCCGGTTCGCGCATTGCCTCACCGGGGCGGGTCGTCATAATACGGTAAAGCTCGTTGTCTTGGGGGAAATCATCCATGAAGGGCAGGATCACATTGCCGAAAAAGATAAGCCCCTGTCCGGGGCCGGAATTGCTGATGTGCGCCGCCTGCTGGGTGGAGATGTTCAACCGCTCGCAGAGTATCTTCCGGTCGCCGCTGGCCTGGTTCAGAAGATAAATAAAATCGCTGTTCTCAAAGATGTTCTCGATCTCCGGGGAGGCCAGCAGGTCCTTGATGTTCTGGGTGATCCCCGTGGGGATACCGCCCCATTTGCGGAAGCGTTTCCAAATCTCCACGCTCCAGCTCCCTACCTCGCCCCGCAGCAGAAGGTGGAACTCGTCCACATAGTAGCGGGTGGATTTGCCTTCGCTCCGGTTCACCGTGACACGGTTCCACACCTGGTCCTGGATGACCAGCATCCCCAGGTTTTTGAGCTGTTTCCCCAGCTCCTTGATATCAAAGCACACCAGGCGGTTATTGATATCCACGTTGGTCCGGTGGTTAAAGACATTCAGCGAGCCATGCACATACAGCTCCAATGCGGCGGCGATCCTTGCGGCCTCCGGCTCCGGCTGCCGCTTGATCTCGTCGTAGAGGTCGCCCAGGATTGGGACATTCTCCGGCTTCGGGTCCGCCAGGTAGGGACGGTAGACGATCCGCACCGCCCGGTCGATCACCGTCTTTTCCACCGGTTCCAGCCCATTCCTGCCGCCCGCCGCCAGCTCACAGAAGGACAGGATGAAATCACTTTTCAGCGCCAGGGGGTTATCGTCCTCGGAGTAGTTCAAACTCATATCCATCGGGTTCACATACTGGCTGCTGGTGGGGGATATCTTGATGACCTGCCCGCCCAGGCGGTGGACCAGGGGAAAATACTCTGCCTCCGGGTCGCAGATAATGATATCGTCCTTTGTCACCAGGAACACGTTGAGGATTTCCCTCTTTGCGGAAAAGCTCTTGCCGCTGCCCGGTGTGCCAAGGATCAGGCCGTTGGGCGTCTTGAGCTGTTTTCTATCCGCCAGGATCATGTTGCCGGAAGTGGCGTTCAGGCCGTAATACAGCGCCTCGCCGCCCTGGAAAAGCTCCTGGGAGATAAAGGGGACAAAGATCGCCACGGAGGAAGTGGTAAGCCCCCGTTCGATCCTAATCTGATTGATGCCTAATGGGAGGGCGGACACAAGGCCCTGCTCCTGCTGGAAGTCCAGCCGTACCAGGTGGCAGTTGTGCTTCTGCGCCACGGAGGAGGCTCGGAAAATATCATTTTCCAGCTTTTGCTTCGTGTCCGCCACGTTCACCACCAGGAAGGTCATTAAAAACATCCGCTCATTCCTGGTCTGCAAATCCCGGAGGATATTCTTTGCCTCGCCCGCGTAGGTGGCGATATCGGAGGGGATGATATCCATATCAAACCCTTCTCTGGCCGCCCGCTTCTGGGCGTCGATCTTCATACTGTCCAGGTCGGTGATCTTGCGCTTGACTGTCTTGATAGCCTCGTTCTGGTCCATGCTTCGGATATGGAGGCTCACAAAAATGGTGCTGTCCGTATCCAGAAGGTCGGCCAGCACCCGGTCATTCAGCTCCGGGGCCGTGATCTGCAAAAAGCTCACCGCCCCATATTTGCCTCCCATGCCAAAGCGCCTTGCCTCCCCGAAACGGAAGGAGGACGGCGCAATGAAGTCCTTGACCGACAGGCCGGAAGGTGCCAGCCAGTCCCATTCAAAGGAAAACCGCTCCCCGTCCGGGTGGAGGATGCCATGCAGCACCGCCAGCCATTCCTTCCCGTCCAGGGCCTCTGCCAGCGCGCCCATTGCCTTGAAGTAATTGAGCGCGTCCAGGATGATCCGGGAGAAGCGCGCCCTGGCCTCCTTGATGTTCTTAGCTTCGATGGCAAGCACCAGGAACTTTGTCTTGACCATGCCGTTGTTGCCGTGTTCAAGCTGCCCCCGGAGCATATCCGTATAGAGGGCGCGCACCCCGTCGAACCGGTCTCCCTGGGCAGCGATCTCAATTCGCTTTCGGAAATCCGCCTTGTTTACCTTCCGGCACACAAGGGAGAGCTCCATGCCGATAGAAGCGTCGTGGGCGTTATACATATCGCATAAGCCCTCAAAAATGGCCGTCTGGTCGTCCTTCTGGGCGAGCTGGTAATTCACATCCTCAAATTCGATGCACCGGCTCCAGGTGGTATCATCCAGCCTACACAGGCCGTCCGGGTACATCTGCCGGAAGGGTAAGGTATCCTGGGCCGAATGGGGCTTTCCGTCGCCCCTGGCCGTTTCGATGATCCTTCGGATTTCCCGCTTTTCAGCGGCGGTCAGCTTTCGCTTTGCCTTTACCGGTGCCGCCTCCTTCGGCGGCTGCTTTCGATTTCTGAACAACCTTCCTCACCTCCTTTTCCACCTGTATCTGCCGCTCCACGGCGGCATAGAAATTGTCTGTCTGATAAGGCCGTTCCTTCGGACGGAGAAAGACCGTCTGGATGATCTGGCCCGCGATCACCTCCAGCGGCTGCCCGTTCCGCTCATACATGGCGAGCAGGAACAGGGGCAGCATGACCACGATCATGCAGACCGTGGCGGTGCTGGAATTGACCGTTTTCCGGAGCAAAAAGAAAAGCGGTACTCCAATGAGTGCCGCCGCCCCGAAACACACAAGCTGCCGCCTGGTCAGGCCAAACAGCACCTTGCTCTTTACTTTTGTCAGATCCTTCGGGACCGTTACATACGCCAATAAATCACCTCCGAAATAGAAAAAGAGGCACTTGAATTGTGCCTCTTAGTGTAACTATTTGATGTAATATGTGTCTGGGTCTAAAATAAATTCGCTGTCAGTAGTGTCCAACCATCGCTTACACAAAGAAATATATTTGTACACTCGCTTAGCAACATAAGTATATGCAACTTCCTTAACAACATAACATTGTGCCAACTCATTGGGGGAACTACTTGGATAATCGGTTGTGTTAAGCACCCTCCCTTTTGTCGGGTTAACAAATTTTTCGCTATCACGCTCAATAACTTCAAGAATTATCTTGGCGTTTTGGGGATTGGCAGGATTAACACATTTTGCAGAAATTACAGCCAGATTGCCAAATGTGCGAGACGCATTAGGGACAAATGGGAATTGTGGATTTCTCTCCGATGAGAAATAGCTGTATTCACGTATCCAATCCAACAATTCAAGGACACAATAGGCCCATTCCTTCGGAAAATAGGATGAAGAAAATATATCTTTCAAGACACCCTTTAATTCTTCCTCTGTACTTTCGTAAGTGTTAAGCACAATAAATGCAGGAAATTCACACATACACATTCGATCAAGAAGCGTCTCGTAAGAAAGAGATAAAAGGTCTTTCACATGGGATAGTCCTTCACTGAGCGAGTATGTACCAAACATGAGGTTAGCAAGTTGCTTTCCAACATCCAAGAACGCTTTGTCAATTTTGCCCTTCATATAGTCATTAAGAGGATTAAAAAGTTTGCCTTGCACAAACAAATCCTTAATGTTAAGGGCAAGGATGTCAGCAATTCTCCGCTTCTCGTTTGGTGCATCTGGATTAAATGGAGTAATCCGCTTTTGTCGTAAATCAAAAGGTAAATCTTCGATTTTACCCGAATTCACATCAAATAGGCATACGATACGATCCCATCCCAGTTTGCTGGCTGCATATCCCAATTCAATTAAAACATTAGGATTCGGTGTTTTCTTGCCCTCTGCCTCTGGATTGATAATACTTATATCACAAACAAACATTACAGACTTATCGATTTTCCCAAAAATCGATTCTGTTATATCTGGACTTCCCATGAGACCCATAGTATCTCTGTCATACTCCATATATACACTCGCCTCTTTTTCAAGAGACTTAAGTGCCATCTGGATGCATTTATCAAGGAAATATCTATGGGTTTTGGGTGGCAAATCATTTTGCCATGAATAAAAGATAATGCGGGACAAGAGTACCACCTCCTTTTACAAAAGGATTATACCACAATCATGTAAACTTTTCACCTCCTTTAATGCGCCCCAAACAGACTCTTTGAGAGGCTGCCGGTCTTGAATAATGCGAAACACAGAAGCACCGTGTACCCCATGCAGGCCCAGATCGCCCCGGAAAGGTTCCCGCCCGCGGCAATGCTCTGGACCAGCACCGAATAGATACCCACGCACACCATGATAAGAAATGCCTGGAACGCCAGGGCGAACAGGGATTTCAAGTAGTTCTGCCCGGTGGAGCTCCAGTCCCGATTTGTCATGGTGGCAAGGGGGATCGGCCCGATGGAGGTTGTCAGTAGGGTAAGAACCCAGCGCCTTGCCATATCGCTATGGCAGGTTTCCGAGAACTCCCCTCCGAACCGGACTTACACCTCTCGATGTATCCGGCTCTCCAGCTGTCAGTCTAATTTCCCAGCGTGTAACTTATCGTGACAGTCAATACAGAGTGCCATTGTCTTGCGCTTACGCCCGATCATGGCGATTTCCCATTGTTTTCTGCCGCTCAAGTCTTTGAGTTTTCGTACATGGTGTATTTCAATTGGTACATTCTCTGCACCGCACCACTCGCATTGACTCGCTTTCAGCCGCTTTATTAGGCTGTTGCGTCCGTAGTTCTCAAACACTCTTGCAATCACATCGGGATTTCCGCTTTCTACTTTGGTATTCCGGCGGAAACCGTCATTGTAGAACAGCACTTTTCCCACCTTGCCGTTTTTCTTCGGATACTCCACAACAAAATCTTTCCCTTGACGGTACTTCTGAATAATTCTGCTGATTCGTGTCCGGTATTTTCCGGCAAAGGTCTTGAGCATACTGTATCTCATTACATAGTAGAAGTTGTTGAGGACGGACACATTGTTTGCGAGCCGGTAGTAGTTGTACAATCCACGGATTTCTGCGTTGTACTGGTTCAGGATTTCCAAATCATCCAGGTGCAACAGGCGGGTGCGCCGGACAGGTTCCCAAACCTCTTTATTTCCGTTCTGTTTGTCGTGTTTAATCTTGAGGGCATGATAAGAGAGCAGCCGCTTGACCCACTTGTCGTGGGGGACATAGAGCATGACTTTTCCGTTGTTTACTCGTCTGGTGGCCCCGGTTTTGGTCTTTTTGTTACACTCACCTTTGGCGATTGTGACCTCATACCCCAGGAACTTAGCAAAATCATGCCCGTGGGTAATCAGTGTTTTTTCCTCGGACATTTCCAGATGAAGATTTTCCCGGATGAAGCGCCCCACATCCTGTTTGACCTGTTCCGCGTCCGCTTTTCTGCCAATTACTCCAATCAGAAAATCATCGGCGTACCGAATATAGAAAACTCTTTTATAGCCTTCGTCCATTTGGTCGCTGTACGGTATTGACCGCAGACTGCGCCGCAGTTCTCTGATTTCGGCAAGTAAGCCCTCTTTTTCTTCCTCGCTCATTTTGGAGATGTTTCTTTTGAGCCTTTGCTCTTTTCCACGGCAGACATCCAATTTCTTCTTGAAGGCCGGATTGATTTTACGGCGCTCTCCGCAGTTGAATTTCTCTGCGTATTCCGCCATAAACTTATCCAGCTCGTTCAGATAAATGTTTGCAAGGATGGGGCTGATGATAGAGCCTTATGCCGAGCGAGTGATTATGCCGAGTCAGTAGCAAAAACACCGCATGTTTTCGGTATTTATACCTTTTTGACTCAGCATAATACGTCACTTAAATGAATTCAGGAATGACATGAGATCCGTATCTTTCGTCCAATCCGGGAATTCTGTTTCGCCGGTTACTTTCGGGGCAAGTTTATTGACTGCTTCTGTTTTCAAACGGTTGTCCGCCCGGATATATACCATCGTGGTAGAGATATCCTCATGGCCAAGAAAGTCCCGGATATAAACGATGTTAATCCCAGCCTCCAACATGTGCATTGCTTTGCTGTGCCGGAAGCCATGTGCATGGATTTCAGGAAAAGATTGATCCTTACGCCGGATTTCATGTACATACTTACGGATGATATAGTTGACTCCATCACGGCTCAGCTTCGCCTGTCTCTGGTTGACAACCAGAGGCTGATCAGCCGAAACAGCTCTCCGCTGCCGTTTGATATATTCAGAAACCAGTTTTGCTGTATTACGGGCAATCGCTACGGTACGATATTTATTCCCTTTGCCATGGAGACGCACGGTAGGATTGTTCCCAGTCTGGATATCCCGGATCGCCATATCACAGAGTTCCTGCACACGGCACCCGCTGTCATAAAGGAGTGTCAGGATCGTCCGGTGACGCAGTCCGTTTTCCGTATTGATATCCGGGTAGTTGACCAACTCCCGGATCTGGTCGGGTGACAGGAAAGCAATCTCACGCATTGCGGCTTTTTGGGATTTGATTCCCTGCACAAGCTGCAGCGGTGCAAGGCATTCCAAACACTGTACACCGGCATACTCAGCAAAAGATTTGATCGCTGCCAGACGCTGATTCACGGTTGAAACGCTGCATCCCCTGTTCCTCAGCCATTCAAGATACTCTATGATGAGAACACGATCAAAGCTTTGCATCGTGAAATCTGTAAGCCGGATTTTTTTATATTCGGTCAGAAAAACTGCAAACAGCTTTAGGGCATCTTTATAGCTGAGGACCGTATTCCTGGAATAGTTTCTCTGCAATGGTAAGAAATCCGTCAGGAACCCTGTGACCAGCTGGGCAAAATCAGTAGAATTCGTGTTCATGGAACGCCACCTCCTGGATGATATCCGGAAAGGCCGCTTCCAGATGTTCGCGGACAAACGGGAATGCTGCAGACGTCAGTTTCAGGTAATAAGCGGTCTCTTCAAAACTTTCGTGCCCGAGCATGGTACGCATGTAAGGAAGATACACCAGCAGGTCTTTCCCTTCTTCTGACCACTTTAAGAGAAGGTTCACACAGTAAGTATGCCGGAAATCATGGATGCGGGGGCCTCGTCCTGTATGGGGGATCCCGGCTTTGTCCAGATACCGCCGGAAGTTATGGTACAAGTTTTGCAGCGTCATTTCACGCCCGGGCCGTACCATGAAAAAGAATTCATCCTCCGGTGAGCTGCTGTGGATCTGATCCTTCAGTTCCACGCATCTGGAAACAAGATCCGGATGGATCGGTACGAGCCGGTCCTTCTGATTTTTTCCTGAAAGGACCCGGATATAGCCATTTGCGAGGTCTACGTCACGGATCTTTGCCAGCCGTAACTCGGATACCCTCATTCCACTTGTATAAAGGATCCGGAAAAACACTGGCATGACAAGGGCCCGGTAGGGACATTCGGATGGTACAGACCGGCTGTTATCAACTGCACTAAAAAAGCGTTCCAGTTCGTCCGGAGTGTAGATATGCGCGTCATATTTCTCCGGATGCCTTGTCAATCCATGGGGAGGTATATATGCAGGTATCCCCACGCTGCTGAGATATTTGCAGAATACACGGAGGCTGCTGATCCTGTGGGCATGATTCGCCGCACTTTCATAGCTGCGTTTCTGGCACCAATGATCGCAGAGTTCCTTGGAAAGCCTCTTTTCGGTAAGCTGATGTTGGCAGAAAAACGTATCGATCCGGAGGAATGCGGCAGCCTCTGTTTCATATTTGAATCCCAGGGACTGTTTCAAAGTGATCAATCCGCAGAATTCATCCCGAAAAACGCTGTTGAATCCCGGATCATCCATAAGCGTTCACCGGTGGAGCCAGGACGCACTCCGAAAGCTTTTTCAGATCTGTCTTCAGGTAGATGCCTGTTACATCTGTATCGGAATGGCCCATGATCGAAGTAATAACAGGGAGCGGCGTTTCCATCTCCAGAAGCATGGAGCCTGCGCAGTGACGCAGGGAATGGAATCCCGAATGGCGGTTCTTATCCCTGCGGATGCCTGCTTTGCGCATATGGCAGATGATCCGGTTTTCCAGATGATCGTTATCTGAAAGCGGATCAAAAGGCGGCATATGCTTTACAAAAACCACATCCGTATCATAATACTTCGGACGTCCGTTTTTGATATAGTCAATGACCGCCCACCCTACCGCATCCGGGATAGGGAGGGAAAGCGGCTTATGCGTTTTATGCTGGATAATGGAAAGTTTTTTATTGTCCCAGTCGAAGTTGCCAAACCGGAGATTTTTGATATCGCTCACCCTCAGCCCAAGAATACATGCAAGCAGGATCATAGCGTAATCCCTTTTCCCAATCGGGCTTGCGCGGTCAACTGCATGCAGCAACTTCTGCAGTTCCTCTGTTGTCCAGACAGATGGAATCTTTGACTTTTTGGATACCGTCGGCATGTGTATCTCTGAAGCCAGGTTTGCGGAAACCATCCCGGTTTCCTGGAGATAACGGAGGAAGTGTCGAATCGCGCAGACATTCTGCTCCACTGTTTTAAAACTGTATCCGGCTAATGTCCTAAGATATCCATTGCAGGTATCCAGGCAGACAGCACTGACTGATCGCACTCCTTTTTGTGAAAGGTAATCCATAAATACCATAGAGATTGACGTATAATGACCAATCGTACTTTTTGAGAGCCCTGAGCTTGAAAGCGCATTGCAATAGCCAGTATGAATACCAGCGTAATACGGATTCATCCGGATCGGATTTTTCGAGGCATAGTATCTCCGGGTCAGTACCTGGTGGAGACGGTAATCTTCCAGCATATGTACGACTCTCAGGAGTTGTACCCGCTGCTGAGAAAGGGTTCCGTCATTATATCTGGTCTGGAATCCATACTGTTTTTCCAGATAAGCCAGCCCTCGTTCCATATCGAATCTTTCATCTCCGTATTCTGCAAGCAGGAACGCCTGGATCTTCTTCCATTCACGTTCATAAAACTGGATGGTTACTGGATTATAGTGGTTATCTGACAATAGCGTTTTTAATCCATCCGTGATCTCTTTCATTATCATGGCAGTGTCTCCTTTCTATTCGTTGATAGGTAGAGCATAGCAAAAAAACCAATCAATTATCAGTCTTATAGTGAGCGGATTTATCCTGCATACTAGAAGGTTGGAGGCGGTATTATGCTGAGTGATTGATACGAAAACGCTGGAAACATCGCATTTATGCTGATTGACTCAGCATAATCACTCGCTCGGCATAAGGAGGATTATGTGGAGCTCCACATAATCCTCCTTGCGGAGTACCGGAGTAAGTATTGTGGTAGTTCCAGTCCTCCATATATCCGGCTTTCAAAAACTTCCAGAGCAGACCAATAAAATGCTCGTCCGCAATCCGCTTGCGCAGAATGGCAATCAGCACATGGTGGTCTACATTGTCAAAACAGCCCTTTATGTCGCCCTCAACAAACCACTTTGTCCCTGTGAAATATTTCTGCACATATTTGAGCGCCGTATGGCAGCTTTTGTTTATGCGGAAGCCGTGGGAGTGGTCGCTGAAGGTTGGCTCGTAAATGCTCTCCAGTATGAGCCGCACCACCTCCTGTATCAGTTTGTCGTCGAATGACGGTATTCCCAAGGGGCGCATCTTCCCGTTGGATTTCGGGATATAGGTTCTCCTTGCGGGGTTGGGCTGGTAGCTGAAATCCCGCATTTTTTCAATGAGGGCGTTGATTCTCGCCATTCCCATGCCGTCAATCGTCTTGCCGTCTGTTCCGGCTGTCATATTGCCTGGTTTCGCCTGTATCCGCTGGTATGCCAGCAGATAGAATTGTGGATTGTACAGATTGCGGTATAACCGCTCGTACTTGTAACTCTGGTTACACGCCTTGGATTTTAGGCTTTCCAACACATTTTCAGGACTTCTCATAATGCCTCACGCACCTTTCCTTTTTATGAATTGGTTGACATCCTGCCTCCCTTCGCCATGTAGACGGCTTTCCCGCCCTCGGACTACTACGGAGGCTCCGTTGCCATGCCGGATATTCAGCGTCATCTTTCTTGGGTTTTTACCCCTTGAAATTTATCGCCTTGCGGCATTACGCATAGCCGGATAGTTCCGGCGTTCCGGTTTAGGCAATCTCCAGTTAGACACTTTGGGAAAAGCGTATTGTGATGTCGGTAGTGGGTTTTCGTCCTTTTCCGCTTACTGCGGCTGGCTGTCATAAGTATCGTGCGGTCTGTGTTTACCTGTCACATTCCGCTATGACATACGGCGAATACAACCATCCTGCGCCGCCGGGTCGAGTATCCCGCCTCGGACTGCCCTTAAAGCAGTTTAGCCTTGTTCCTCGTTCACAATGTTGCGTCTTGCCGCTCAGTCGTGGGTAGATGGTTTCCCCAACTTGCGACGTTTCCGGTACGCTATTGTCCCCCTTATGGTTTCCCTCCGGGGTAAACCGGCTGACGCTAAAGTGACGCTTTTTCAGCGTCTTTGATACTTTTCTTTACCGGCTTGCCAAAGCCGGATTCCCAAAATGCCCGCGCACCGCCTGCGGATTACAAGCGGCGCTTCTGGACGCGCGATACACCTCGATCATGCGGCCATAAATGACCAGCATGATACAGATGGAGAGGGCGTTCATGGTCAGCCCCACAAAGAGGGACTGGAACCACAGGCCGAACAGTTCCCCGGTTCCCAGGGCTTCAAGCTGCGCCTCCATATCCGTGATAACGCTGTTTACGTCAATGGAGGTGTTCCCGATGATGACCCCCGCGCTCTGATTGACCACGCTCTGGCCGATATCGAAAATCCCCATGACGATGTTCCATGTGTTCGTTACGATCAGCACCGCGCAGAAGGTTTTGAATATCCACTTGAAGAACATCCAGGTATCCACGTCGTGCATGTTGTTTTTCTCTGTCACGAGCTGGATCAGCTCATAACACATCACAAAGGTAAGGATAACCCCGGCAATCGGGACGATTACCGTTTCGGAGAGGTTGCGGATCATGGAAAAGACGCCGCTGTTCCATGCCAGCGGCGTCTGTCCCACTTCTCCGGCGATCTCGCCTACTTTGGTATTCACCGTATCGAACATGCCCGACAGGTTCCCCGTGATCCCCTCGATGAGCAGCCCGCGCAGCCATTCATCGAGTTTGTCGAGTATGCCGCCCATAAGCGATCACGCCCCGACGCTTAACCGAACAGCCCGGACAGCAGGGGCACCAGGGTAATACCGATCAGGGCCACGCCGCCGCCCGCCATGAGCTGCTTCATGCCCTGGCTTTTGGAGGCCGGGTTGTCCTGCCCGTAACCTTCCAGCAGGTTGATCACGCCCCAGATACCAAGGCCGGCGCCCAGCGCCACCACGAGAGTCTGCAAAACTGTAACTGCACTGTTGAAAAATGCCATAATAAAATCCTCCTAAAAATGTGTTTGATTTATTCGTTTCTGTCAATTTCGTACACCTCGAAGCTGTCCGTGGGCTTCACCACGGCGCGCTGCTTCTTCATGTACCGTTCCATGTCAAAGACATTTTTAGGGTCGGCGTCGGCCGTGTATTTGTAGTTGGGATGCTTCGTCAGGTCGTACTTATCCGAAAGAAACGGACGCACGCCCCGCAGCATGAAGATACACTTGCCTCCGTCCATGACTGCCAATTCGTCCTGGGACATCAACTCCTTTCCTAATTTCTGATAACTGAGGCCGTGGGAAATCTGGCTGCCCCGGTTTTCGGATTGATTGTAGCTGTCGATGGTCTCTTTCCCCAGCAGCTCCGAAATCTCTTTGAGCGTAGACTTCTCCTTGCCTCCCAAAAACAAGGTGCTGTCACAGTTACCCACAATGGTATCCGCCGCGTCCTTGTAGATGGTCTTTAACTGGCTCTGCGACTGCAAAATAATAGAAGCCGATATCTCACGGCTCCGGATGGTGGCGATCAGCTTGTCAAAGTTGGGTATCTGGCCGATGTTTGCGAACTCGTCCAAAATCAGCCGCACATGGACGGGCAGCCGCCCGCCGTAGAAATCATCGGCCTTGTCGCAGAGCAGATTGAAAAGCTGGCTATACATCAGGGCGGCCACAAAGTTAAAGGTGGTATCGGTATCGCTGATGATAACGAACAGCGCCGCCTTGCTGTCGCCCAGGGTGTCAAGCTCCATCTCGTCCGTTTCCATCAGATCACGGAGCTCTTTGATATCGAAGGGGGCTAACCTTGCCCCGCAGGAAATCAGTATAGATTTCAGGGTTTTGCCCGCCGCCATTTTGAACTTGCGGTATTGCTTCACCGCGAAATGGTCCGGCTCCTTTTCCTCCAACTGCTGAAAGAGGATATCAACGGGGCTTTGGTATTCCTCGTCATCCTCCCTGGCTTCACTGGCGTTGATCAGGTCCAGAAGGGTGATGAAGTTGCGTTCTTCCTCCGGGGCCTCGTACCAGATGTACCCGATCAGGGCCGAATAGTACAGGCGCTCCGCCTTGACCCAGAAATCTTCGGAACTTTTTTCTCCTTCGCCCTTCGTATTCATAATCAGGGCGTTGACCAGCTTCAGGATATCCTTTTCGGAACGGATATACGCCAGCGGGTTATATTTCATAGACTTCTTGAAGTTGATCAGGTTTAAGCACTTGATCCGGTATTTCTTCCGCTCCAGCAGCTTTCCCACCTCGTTCAAGATGGTGCCTTTCGGATCAGTCACCACATACGAGGAATGGCATTGGAGCAGGGAAGGCTTTGCGAAAAACCTCGTCTTGCCGGAACCGCTGCCGCCGATGACCAGGATATTTTTATTCCTGGCGTACTTTGGCTGCTTCGGGCGGCTCGCCATCGTGATCCGCTCCGTCTGGGTCATGGGGATGTTGTTGAAAAAATCCTTATCCATGAAGGGGGCGATATCTGCCGGGGTGCCCCACCGGGCGCTGCCGTATTCCATGCCGTGGCGGTATTTCTTCGCGTTCTTGCCCTTCATGCAGACCGCCAGCCGCAGGATCACCGCCCCGGCTATGCCGATTAGAAGATCAGTCAGTGCAAAACTTAATCCCGGAGAGGCAAACGCTGCCTTGAAGCCGTCCCCAATGGAGAGGAGCTTCGCCGAAAGGTTCGCGCCGGGCGCCAGCCGGAAGGCCTGGGCCATCTTGTCAAAGGGATACACGAACAGGAGATACGGGAGATTGGTCAAAATCAGTTTTTTCATGTTCATCGCTGCACGCTCCGATCTTTGACCTTTACTTTCTCCCGGTCAACGGTGCGGTGCTCCGACTTTTGCACCGCCTGTTCCTTCGCCTGGTTCAGCCGGTCACGGATGGAAGGCCTTTCCTCCCGGCCCATCCGTCTGTTTGCGAACTCCTGGAAGGCCGCCGTGATGGCGTCCGCGTCCCGGCTCTTGAAAAAGACCAGGTAGCGGGGCTGCTCGGCGGCGGTGTCCTTCTTCAAGGCAAAATCCACATGGTATTTTTTCGCCACATGGGTAAAGGCCTTGATATTCTTGTCGCTGATCTCGATATTCGCAAGCCCGGCGTTCTGCCCGGCAAGCTGCTTTAGGGTCTGTTTGCCCCGGTATATCTTCGGCTGTTTGCTTTTCTGGATTTCCTCCAAAAACTTTTTGACCGCCTTTTCAAACGCCTGCTCGCTCAGCTTCGTGCTGTTGATAATAAGGGCGACGGTCTTTCCGGTCACTTCTTCCTGCATTTAGCCACGCCCCCTTTGCCCATCCCCGTACATATCGTGCTGCACCAGGGAAGAATAGTAATTACTGATTGTGCCCGGCGCGTTATACAGGGCCGCCAGCAGGTATTTCTTGATATTGCGGACATAGGTGGTGTTCTCCCTCATACAGTCCATGACATACTGCACATGGGAGCTGTCCAGCTTCATAAACCGGGATTTGACCACCTCCGCCGGGTAATCGTCCCCGGCAATGCGGATCGTCTTTCTGGCGGAGCATACGGTATCCACAATGAGCTCGGCGATCTCGTCAAGCTGCTCCCGGTCAATATGGCTGTCCTGGATCAGATACGCATACCCGATGTTCTCCAAAATGATCTCCCGGTATATTTCCCTGGCTCCCATCCCATCCGTTCCCATCCTTGCCCCTGCGGGGGTAGGGGGATTTGATTGGATAGGATTTGATATCTCCGTACTTGATAAATCTGTTTTTGATTTCTGTTTACTTGATATATCTTTATTTAATTGTGCGGGGTTTTCCTGTTCAGGTTTTCCCAAGACAGGAGAATCCAAGACTGGATTTACCTGAACTGGATTTTCCCGTTCAGGTTTTTCCCGTTCAGGCGGGCGGGGCTGTTCCAGGATCGTGTACTCGATGGCCCCAAGCTGTCCGTTTGGATTGCGGACGCGCTCCCTGACCACATAACCCTGTTCCTCCAGCTCCCGCACCCCGGCGCAAATGCTGTCCACACCGTCCTTACAGATACGGGCAAGGCCCTTTGTGGTGTAGTCCCAATTCTCCGGCAGAGAGAGCATAAGGGAGAGCAGCCCCTTCGCCTTTAGGGACAATTCCGTATTCCGCAGATGGTGGTTTGACATGACCGTGTAATCACGGGTCTTTTCGATACGGAAAACTGCCATGCCGATGACCTCCTTCCTCATAGATTGAAAAGTGTTGGTTTTCGGGGAAAATGCCTCCCTGTTCCTTCTGTCACTTCCTCATGGGAAAAGATATGGGCGGCTTCAAAATCGCCGCTCACAGAAGGGAAAACAAGGGATTTCCCACCTTTTTTGATACATTTTTGCGGGCTCCTATAACTCCCGGTCTTTCCGGTCATAATGGAGGTTTCCTGCAAGCACCTTCGCATGGTTCCTGATCTTGATAAAGCCTTTGTCCTGGTTTTCCAGGGCCCGGCTGTATCCAGCATCGGTCAGGAACAGGCGCATCCTGTCTCCTTTGAACCCCACAGGGGACTCATGGGAGAGCACGTCAAAGACGATCATGTGCCGGGTATCCGGGTCAAACCGTTCCAGGGCCATAATGTCATGCCCGGCCAGCTTCGCCGCCCCGGACTGCTGCCTGGCCTCCGCCAGCATTTCCCCAATGGTCCGCGCCTTATCCGGCAGATGGTAATTTGTCTGGACCTCCCGGATCACGTCCATACACTCCCTGTCCGAGAGAGGGCGCAGCTTCTTCAGGAGGCTTTCCGCCGTGTCCTTCTTGGCCTGGCTTTTCGTATAGCGCCAGGTCATGTAAATCTCATTCAGGGCGGCGTTCTGACTGGTGCTTTCAATCTGATACACCATCCTCTTTTCTTCTTCATTCAGTTTCATCAATCCGGCTCCTTTCCGAAAATGGGCGTAAAAAAACGCCACAGGTTTTTTATACCTATAGCGTGGGGAACAGGAAAAGGGTGCTGATGTTTTGCATATCAGCACCCTTTGAGCCTGCCAGTATTTGATTTTTTTGACTTCGTACCGCGTTTCCTGCCTCTGAAAACATTGATTTTACTGGCTAATTCGATGTTTTCTTATTAGGAGGTAGGGAAGCTGCACCGTTTTTCTTCTGACTGATATTCAATTATTTCTCTGCACCATACAGAGTGATCAGTTTCTTCAGATATTCATATCTTTCCTTGGCTTCTTCCTCATTCTTAGCAAAGAGTCTTTCTGCTTTGGCCGGATTAGCACGTTTCAGAGAATTGTAACGTACCTCGCCGTCCAGGAATGCCTGGTAGTCGCCATTCGGCTCTTTGGAATCCAGGATAAAGGCGTCTTTTCCTTCTGCCTTCAGAGCAGGATTGTAGCGGAAGTTATGCCAGTATCCGGCTTTTACTGCCAGTTCTTCTTCTGTCTGAGCTTTGCTCATACCCTTCTTGATACCGTGGTTGATACAGGGAGCGTAAGCGATGATCAGTGACGGTCCCGGATATGCCTCTGCCTCTGCCAGCGCTTTTACAGTCTGATTGAAGTCAGCTCCCATGGAGATCTGAGCAACATATACGTAACCGTAGCTCATGGCAATGCTGGCCATATCTTTCTTCTTCACTTCTTTACCGCCTGCTGCAAACTGGGCAACGGCGCCTGTGGGTGTAGCCTTGGAGGACTGTCCGCCGGTATTGGAGTAAACTTCTGTATCGAATACCATTACGTTTACGTCCTGTCCACTGGCCAGCACATGGTCAACGCCGCCAAATCCGATATCGTAAGCCCATCCGTCACCGCCGAAGATCCACTGAGACTTCTTGGCCATGAAATCTTTCTTTTTCAGCAGAGCCTGCGCTCTGTCACATCCGCAGGCTTCCAGAGCTGCCACCAGTTTATCGGTAGCAACGCCGTTGGTTGCGCCGCATCCGTAAGTCTCCAGCCATTCTTTTCCGGCCGCTTTCACATCTTCATTTTCACCGTTTGCCACGATGTCTTCCACCTCAGCCTTGATACCTTCGCGGATCGCTTTCTGAGCCAGGAACATACCGTAACCGAACTCGGCGTTGTCTTCAAACAGAGAGTTGGACCATGCCGGGCCTTTGCCTGCCGCGTTCACCGTATACGGTGTAGACGGTGAAGAGTTACCCCAGATAGAGGAACATCCTGTTGCGTTGGCAATGTACATTCTGTCGCCAAACAGCTGAGTGATCAGTTTCGCGTACGGTGTCTCACCGCATCCAGCACAAGCTCCGGAGAACTCAAGCAGCGGAGTCTTGAACTGGCTTCCTTTTACGGTAGCTTCTTTGAACTTCGCGATAACGTCTTCTTTTTCCGGCAGTTTTACCGCGTAATCGAAGTATTTCTGCTGTCCCACATTGGCTTCCATATTTTCCATGGCAAGAGCTTTAGCGCCTTTCTTGCCCGGGCAAACGTTCACACAGGAACCGCATCCGGTACAGTCAAGAGCGGATGTTACGATGGAGAAGCTGTAGCCGTCCATGCCGGTCAGCGGCAGCGTCTTCATTCCTTCCGGAGCAGCGGCAGCTTCCTCAGCTGTCATAGCAACGGGACGGATTACCGCGTGAGGACATACATAGGAACAACGGTTACACTGGATACAGTTCTCGGAATTCCATACCGGAATATCCACTGCGATACCACGTTTCTCATATGCGGAAGATCCGGAAGGTGTAGTGCCGTCCACATAATCCTTAAATGCGGATACCGGCAGAGTGTTTCCTTCCTGAGCGTTTACTTTTGCCTGGATCTTGTTAACAAATTCTACGACATCATCTCTTCCTTCTTTGGCAACTGTCATGGACAGTCCGTCATCGGAAGCGTCCTTCCAGCTTTCGGGAACTTTGATTTCCACTACCTGTTTTGCGCCGGCATCGATGGCGTCATAGTTCATCTGTACGATAGCATCGCCTTTTCTTCCGTAAGTAGCCTTTGCAGCTGCTTTCATCAGAGAAATCGCTTCCTCCTCCGGAATGATATTGGCAAGTTTAAAGAATGCAGACTGGAGAACGGTGTTGATCCGTCCGCCCAGACCGATTTCCTTACCGATCTTGATACCGTCGATCACATAGAATTTAATGTTGTGCTCTGCCATGAATTTCTTCACCTGTCCGGGAAGATGAGCCTCGATGCCTTCCATATCCCAGGGACAGTTCAGCAGGAATGTGCCGCCGTCAACCAGTTCCTGAACCATGTTGTATTTGTCAACATAGGACGGGTTATGGCAAGCTACAAAGTTTGCCTGATGAATCAGGTAAGTAGATTTAATCGGTTTCTTTCCGAAACGCAGGTGTGACATGGTGACGCCGCCGGATTTCTTGGAGTCATAGTCAAAATATGCCTGCGCATACATATCGGTGTTATCGCCGATGATCTTGATGGAGTTTTTATTTGCGCCTACGGTACCGTCTGCGCCCAGACCCCAGAACTTACAGTTGATGGTTCCTTCCGGTGTGGTTACCAGCGGAGCGCCCAGTTTCAGGGACAGATTTGTCACATCATCTTCGATACCGATGGTGAATGTCTTCTTTTCTGTATTGTCATAAACAGCGACGATCTGTGCCGGAGTAGTATCTTTTGATCCCAGTCCGTAACGTCCTGTGTAGATCGGAACCGCGTCAAACTTGGAACCTTTCAGAGCAGCTACTACATCCAGGTACAGCGGCTCGCCAAGAGCGCCCGGCTCTTTTGTTCTGTCCAGTACGGAAATCTGTTTTACGGACTCCGGAATCGCGTCGATCAGTGCCTGTGCGCTGAACGGTCTGTAAAGACGAACCTTTACCACGCCGACTTTTCTTCCTGCTGCCAGCAGATAATCGATGGTCTCCTCGATGGTATCACATACGGAACCCATAGCGACGATTACGTGCTCTGCATCTGCTGCTCCGTAGTAATTGAACAGTTTATAATCCGTACCGATCTTTTCATTTACCTTATCCATGTAGCCCTGTACGATGGCCGGAAGGGCATCGTAATAAGGATTACATGCTTCTCTTGCCTGGAAGAAGATATCCGGGTTCTGTGCGGAACCTCTCTGACAGGGATGATTGGGATTCAGTGCGTGAGCGCGGAATTCATCAATCGCATCCATATCAACCAGGTCTTTCAGATCCTCGTAATCCCAGGTTTCGATTTTCTGGATCTCATGGGAGGTACGGAATCCGTCAAAGAAATTGATAAAAGGAACTTTGCCTTTGATCGCTGCGCAGTGTGCCACCGGCGTCAGGTCCATAACCTCCTGCACGCTGGATTCACAGAGCATCGCGCATCCTGTCTGACGGCAGGCGTACACATCGGAGTGATCGCCGAAAATAGACAGCGCATGGCTTGCCAGTGCACGGGCGGATACGTTGAATACGCCCGGAAGCTGCTCGCCTGCAATTTTATAAAGATTGGGAATCATCAGCAGCAATCCCTGAGAAGCTGTATATGTAGTAGTCAAAGCGCCGGCTGCCAGAGATCCGTGAACTGCACCTGCTGCACCTGCTTCTGACTGCATCTCCGTAACCTGAACTTCCTGTCCGAAAATATTCTTTCTTCCCTGTGTCGCCCATTCATCTGTTGCTTCAGCCATTACAGATGATGGGGTAATCGGATAAATCGCTGCGACATCAGAATATGCGTACGAAGCGTGTGCGGCAGCATGATTGCCATCCATGGTTTTCATCTTTCTTGCCATTTCTTATATTTCCTCCTTGCTTAATATGAATCGGCTGCAAATACCCATAATATTGCCTTTGAAAGATATTATAACACCAAATACGCCATATGTCCATTTGATGAGGGAAATTCTTCGTCATGTTTCCTGAAAAAAACAAATCCTCAACTTTATCATTTATTCATTCTGCACACCACGGCACATCCCGACAAGAAAAAAGGCCGGAACGGTCAAAATCATGACCGCTCCAGCGCTTCCATCCTTTTTCGTTTTCTTTTTTCCGAGCGGACGGCTTCCACAAACCTTCGGATCTTCTCCTCATCTTTACCCGGGGAATTTTTTCTCTCCACGTAGGTACTGACATCCACCACATCCGGAGATACCTGCTGGATGCCTTCCCGGACATTCTCCGCCGTCAGTCCGCCGGCCAGAATCAGTTTTTTCCCTTTCCGGTCAAAATCCCGTGCCAGGCTCCAGTCAAAGGTCTGTCCCTGCCCGGGCGTCTTGGCGTCCAGCACATATCCCACGATCTTTTCATGTTCCTGCAGATTCACCGGATCCTGGCTCAAATTGTACGCCCGAAGCACCGGCAGCCGGCAGCGCTCCAGCACTTCGTTAGAAAGTTCGCCGTGAATCTGGATCAGATCAAAATTCATATGCTCTATCATTTCCACCTGATCTGGCGTAGGTGATACGACGACCGCCGTCTTCTTTACCTTTCGATCCAGCAGCGCAGCCAGTCTCCAGGCTCTGTCCGGCGGATTATTTCTCGGGCTTTCTTTACAAAAAAGAACGATGCCTGCATATTCTATCTCGTATTTATGGATCAGACGCACATCCCGCTCCGTCATCAAACCACAGATCTTTATTTCAGGTATGTTCATTTTCTGTCTGCTCCTTCCTGTATAATCCTCATAAATTATACAGGATACAACATGTAGAATCAAGAACTATATCAAAAATACCAAAGCAGTTTTATTTCAACAGTTTTCCAAACAGCCGGCCGCCCTCCAGGAAATGGAATACCTTCTCAAACAGAGGATTCCCCAGCAGGATCGCAAGCAGAATGGAACCGCCCCACACCAGCAGGAAATTGATCTCCCCTGGAAGAATCCGGCACCAGTCCACGAAACCGCAGTAAATCAGCACATTCCGTACCACTACATGGAGGACATAGACTTGCAGCGTCCTGGCGCCGAGCACGCTGAACCACGTTTTCTTTCTGGGAACCATCTGCATCACAGCGGCAAAGAGCAGTACTGCCGCCCCATACCATAGTAAACGGAAAGGGCCGCCAAGATCAGCTGACGGAAGCGCGTCGATCTGGGAGTAGGGCACCGCGCCGAAAATCACCCCGAGAAAGGACCGGAGCAAATCATATCGGAACAGATACAGAAACAGTGTGCCAGCCAGGACGACAACGGCGGCAACCCGCAGAATTTTCCTGTTCAGAAATTTTCTCAGCTGCTCTCCGGTAACATAAAATCCCAGGATAAAAAAGGGCAGATAGACGAAATTTCGTGACATGGAAAAATCCCGCCCGATTCGGTCGATATAACCGGCCAGCACGCCTGCCGCCACAGAGCCTGCCAGCATCCAGGACGGCCGGATCCGTTCGATAAACGGAACCATCAGGTACCAGACAGCCATGGAAAGAAGATACCAGGGCGCCTGGGAAGCGTAAAACAGCTTGAGAGAAAAGCCGCCTCCGAAACACCATTTCACCAGAGACAGCAGCACTTCAAACACCACATAAAGCCATAAAAACGACAAAATTTTATCTGCCCTTAGCTTTCCATCCTTATGCACCCGTTTGGCCAGATAGCCGGATACGAACACGAAGCAAGGCATGTGGAAAGTATAGATCAATTTTCCCAGCCTTTCCACGGCAGGAACCCAGTCATACTTCATGGAAAAATGACCGATAATCACCAGTACAATCAAAACTGCTTTCAGATTATCAATAAAATAATCCTGCGCCCTCTCAGATCCCTTCATACAGACCGCTCTCTTTCATTTGGCGGATGGCCTCCATCACTGCCGGCTTGTCTTCTTTGTAAGTCACACCATACCACTTGTCCATTGTTTTCAACACCTGTACTGTGGCCGCTTTTTCCGCCAGCAGTTCGCCCACCACAAAAGGAAGAAAATACTCCCCTTTCAGCGGATTCTCCGCCAGTGTTTTTTCCAGGAAGCGTGGAAACCTCCTGCGCAGTTCAATAAGAAAGCTTGCGGAAAATCCCCACATGTTCATGGAAACCACAGAATTTTTAGGAAGATGCACCCAGGTCTGTCCCCCGTCTTCCGTGTAGGCGGCTCCGTCTTCTTTTTTCTCGATATGAGTCCTCTCTGTAATTTTGGTCAGATATCCTTCCTCATCCGTCTCGCAGATTCCCCTGGCCACATAACCGTTTTCGGTCAATGTATTCTCCAGCTGATATCCCACCATGGCGTACCGATACCGCTCGTCGTCCTCATGTGACGTCAGATACCGGTAGATAACGGCAAAGGCATGTGAGCCATAATAATCGTCTGCGTTGATCACTGCAAAGGGGCCGTCGATTTCGTTGGCCGCACAGAGCACGGCATGGCCGGTTCCCCAGGGCTTCACTCTCCCTTCTGGAACCTGAATGCCCTCCGGAAGATTGGTCAGCTCCTGGTATACGTAAGCCACCTCCATCTTTTCGCTGATACGGTCTCCGATTTTTTCCCGAAAGTCCTGTTCATTCTCCTTTTTAATAATGAAGACAACCTTTTCAAATCCTGCTTTGGCCGCATCGTAAATGGAAAAATCCATGATAATATGTCCCTGTTCATCCACAGGATCGATCTGTTTTAGCCCGCCGTACCGGCTGCCCATACCTGCAGCCATAATTACCAATGTCGGTTTTTTCATCGCTTTCGTTCCTCCCTCACATTTAATCGGGTAAAAATGCAAAATAGATCATCAGTATGCCGATGATCAGGATAACAAGGCCCAGAACGTTCCGCAGTCTTCTGCTGATTTTTTCATAGGCCGGATCGTTCAGCCATTTCTCTACGGTACTGTAGCTGGTTCCCGCCACTACGGTCAGGATACTGTGCCCAACCGCATAGACTGCCAGCAGAAAAATTCCCCACAGAGCGCTGCCGGATTCCGCTGCCAGCGCCAGCAGCGCAATCATCACCGGCGTGGCACAGTGTGAAGCGAACACGCCGCTTAGCACTCCGGCCGCAACGGCGCCCAGGTATCCCTTCTTCGTCATCGCCGCGGTATGACAGTGATGATCCGGAATCAGCCGTATCACCCCCCATACCTGCAAAGCCATCAGAATCATAATGGCTCCCAGCAGCAGATGCCACCACATACCGATCCCATGGAGCAGATGGCCCAGCACGGAAGCAAGCGTTCCAAAAACTCCAAAAGTCAGGGCCATCCCCAGCGCCATGGTAAGAGAAAGGCGAAACGCCTTCTTTTGATTCCCTCCGGCGGCTCCCCCGACATACGCGATCACCACCGGCACACTGGACAGGGAACACGGCGTAAATGACGTGATCACACCGGCAGCCAGACACAAAAGCGGCGCAATCCAGACAGATTTTTGTATCAGCTGTGCCAACGCATTCAGAATTTCTGTCATTAATTATCCTCTCCCTGCATGGTATATACCTGGCGTTTTCTGGCCATCTCGTCATTGGCCAGATATTCATCGTAAGTCGTAATTTTGTCAATGAGCATTCCCCCGGGTACGATTTCCATGATCCGGTTCGCCGTGGTTTCCACAAACTGATGGTCATGGGATGCGAAGAGAATCACGCCCGGGAATTTGATCAGTCCGTTATTCAGGGCAGTGATCGCTTCCATATCCAGATGGTTGGTGGGTTCGTCCAGAATAAGAATGTTGGCTCCGGAGATCATCATCTTGGACAGCAGGCAGCGAACCTTCTCTCCGCCGGAGAGAACCCTGACCTTTTTCACGCCGTCCTCACCCGCAAAGAGCATTCTCCCCAGAAATCCCCTTACGTATGTGGCGTCTTTGATTTCCGAGTACTGGGTCAGCCAGTCGGCAATGGTCAGATCATTGTCAAATTCCTGGGTACTGTCTTTGGGGAAATAAGCGCGGCTGGTGGTAACACCCCATTTATAGGTGCCTTCATCCGGCTCCATCTCACCCATCAGGATCTTAAACAATGTCGTCTTAGCCTGCTCGTTTCCGCCCACGAAAGCCACCTTGTCGTCATGACCCAGCGTAAAAGTAATATTGTCCAGCACTTTGACGCCGTCGATGGTCTTGCTCAGTCCTTCCACCATCAGCACTTCATTTCCGATTTCCCGGTTGGGCCGAAAATCGATATAGGGATATTTTCTGCTGGAAGGCCGCATTTCATCCAGCTGAATCTTCTCCAGCGCCCGCTTTCTGGAAGTTGCCTGGCGGGATTTGGAGGCGTTGGCGCTGAAACGGGAAATAAATTCCTGCAGCTCCTTGATTTTTTCTTCTTTCTTCTTATTTGCCTCCTTCATCTGCTTTACCAGCAGCTGGCTGGATTCAAACCAGAAATCATAGTTGCCGGCATAAAGCTGGATCTTGCCGTAATCAATGTCCGCGATATGGGTGCATACCTTATTCAGGAAATACCGGTCGTGGGATACCACGATGACCGTATTATTGAAATTGATCAGGAATTCTTCCAGCCAGGCGATGGCGTCCAGATCCAGGTGGTTGGTGGGCTCATCCAGAAGCAGAATATCCGGATTTCCAAACAGCGCCTGGGCCAGCAGCACTTTCACCTTTTGACTGCCGTTTAACTCCGCCATCTGTACGTAATGAAGATCTGTCTCAATGCCAAGACCGTTCAGCAGCTGCGCTGCGTCAGATTCTGCCTCCCAGCCATTCATCTCCGCGAACTCGCCTTCCAGTTCGCTGGCACGGATTCCATCCTCATCGGTGAAATCCTCCTTGGCATAGATCGCTTCTTTCTCCTTCATGATTTCATAAAGGCGGGCATTGCCCATGATCACCGTATCCATAACGGGATAGGCATCATATTTAAAATGATCCTGCTGCAAAAAGGAAAGCCTTTGTCCCGGCGTGATGGTAACGTCGCCCTTGGTGGTTTCCAGCTGCCCTGAAAGGATCTTCAGAAAAGTGGATTTTCCGGCCCCGTTGGCGCCGATCAGTCCATAACAGTTTCCTTCCGTAAATTTGATATTGACATCTTCAAATAACGCCTTTTTTCCAATTCTCAGTGTTACATTATTTGCCGCTATCATGATTCTTACCTCTTATTTTTCTTATAAAATATTATGATATTGTAGTCAAAAGGTATTTTGACACAGCAAAAACAGGTTGTCAAGCATTTCAACAACCTGTTTTTGCTGTATTTTGAATCAGCATTGCCTTTTAACCATTTAAACTATATAATAACAAGAAAAACAAAAAATGCATTTTAGCAATCTAGGAGGTGACGCCATGAAACCGTTGGGCGAACCGGGCGTCCTGGCAGCCTCCGACCTGTATCTTTCTTTTCCGTCGGAGTTTGCCAGGAAGAACCTGTTTTTCATCGACCGCTGCGGCCACTACGTGCTGGACCGCCATTACCTGATTTCCCGCAGCGCCCCTGCGGAAATCCGCTTCCTGATCCTGTATGTGACAAAGGGCAGTCTGTCACTGGTGGTGGGATCCAGGGATTACACCATACATGAAAATGAAATCGCCATCGTGGATACCAGGGTCTACCATATCTATGCTTCCAACGGAAACGCACAGATGTACTGGATCGGCTTTGACGGCGCTTCCTCGGAGACACTGGTCGCCGAAATCTGCCGCTACAGCCATGTATACACTCCGGTTGCCATGTCCCGCACTCTGGAACCTGTCCGGGAAATCGTCTCGTCCTTTGCCGACGGGATGACCATGAGCGAGGAAATGATTTCCGCCTGTATCCATCTGATTCTGTCTGCCCTCATCGACCAGGCAAAAACCACCATCCGTGCGGAAGATACGGCCGTATCAGAGAGCATCCGTTATATTCAGACCCATTATCAGGAATCTCTGACTCTGACACAGCTGGCCGCCCGGGCCTGCCTAAACCCCGGATACTTTTCCACAAAATTCAAAAAGGAAACGGGCAGCTCGCCAAAGGAGTATATCCTGAATATCCGAATCAATGCGGCCAAAATCCTGCTGTCCAACACCGGCATGACCATCCGGCAGGTGGCCGCCTGCACTGGCTTTCAAAATGAAGCTTATTTTTCCAGTTATTTTAAAAAGAAAACGGGGGCTGCCCCCAGTGAATGGAGGACTTATCATGAATAGACTTTTAATCGTAGTAGATATGCAAAACGACTTTATCGACGGTTCCCTGGGAACCAAAGAGGCGGCGGCCATCCTGCCGAACGTCGTGGGAAAAATCCGGGAATATCAGAAAAATGAGGACGATATCCTTTTTACCATGGACACTCACTTTGACCACTACCTGGATACCCAGGAGGGAAAACATCTCCCCGTCCCCCACTGTATCAAAAAAACGAAGGGCTGGGAACTGCATCCCGCCCTTCAGGAACTCATCGCCGGACACGATTATCCGGTTTATGAAAAATATACTTTTGGTTCTTCTGATCTTGCCCTGGCTTTTTCCCGGGGCGATTATAACCACATCAGAGAAATCGAACTGGTCGGTCTGTGCACGGATATCTGCGTGATTTCCAACGCACTGCTGACCAAGGCTTTCCTGCCGGAAGTCCCCGTCGCCGTGGACGCATCCTGCTGTGCCGGCGTCACGCCCGAAAGCCATGAAAACGCTCTGAATGCCATGAAAATTTGCCAGATTCAGATCCGCAGGTAACGCGGATCTGTTTTTTTATCTCTGATCCGCCGGCTTTCTCAGATAAAGGATCTCTTTGGTAATCTGAATGATAATCGTCGGGATCAGCGCCAGCAGCACGATCATTCCGATCTGCCCGCCGGAGAGAGGGGTTACGGAGAACACTCTTTCCAGCACCGGCACAAACAGTACCAGCGCCAGAAGACAGACACCGGCCACAAAAGCGCCCAGGCTGTACCAGTTCCTCTTAAATCCCAGACGGAAGATGGACTTGTCGCTGCGGCAGTTGAATCCGTGGAACAGCCGCGCCATAGTCAGCGTGGCAAAGGCCATGGTGCTGGCCATCGCGGCGCCGCCTTTTTCCAGTCCCATATGGAAGGCGATCATGGTACAGACCGCAATCAGACCGCCCTGCAGCAGCAGATCCCGGATAAAATCTTTTGTCAGGATTCCCTGTTTGGGATCTCTTGGCGGCTGGGAAAGAAGATTTCGCTCCGCCGGCTCCATACCGATGGCCAGCGCCGGGAGAGAGTCTGTCAGTAGGTTGATGAACAGCAGATGCACCGGGGCAAAGGGCACCGGCAGGGCTGCCAGCGATGTATAAAGCACCGCCAGAATACCGGCCATATTTCCCGACAGCAGGAACTTAATGGCGTTTTTGATATTCCGGTATACGTTTCGTCCGTTGGCCACCGCTTTGATGATGGTGGCAAAGTTATCATCCGCCAGAATCATGGAGGCGGCGTCCTTGGAAACCTCTGTTCCCGTGATACCCATGGCCACGCCGATATCCGCTTTTTTCAATGCGGGCGCATCGTTCACGCCGTCCCCGGTCATGGCCGCGATCTGGCCTCTTCTCTGCCATGCATCCACGATACGGATCTTATTCTCCGGTGAAACCCGGGCGTACACAGAAATCTTTGTGATCTTCTCATCCAGCTCTTCATCCGACATCTGATCCAGCTCCAGTCCAGTCACCGCCATATCGCCTTCCTGGAAAATACCGATCTTTTTGGCGATGGCCGCCGCCGTGATCTTATGATCTCCGGTAATCATCACCGTGCGGATGCCGGCCCGTTTGGCGTCCGCCACAGCCGCAATGGATTCCTCTCTGGGCGGATCCATCATGGACACCAGTCCAAGGAAGATAAAGTCTTTTTCTGACTCCAGAGTCAGCCTGTCCTCTTCTCCCACTTCTTTATAGGCAAAGGAAAGCACCCGCAGACCCTGCTGGGAAAACTCCTGGTTCTGTCTGAGGATTTTTTCTTTCTCCTCCTCCGTCATGGGAAGGATTCCTTCCGAAGTGCGAACGGAAACAGAACGCTCCAAAAGGACGTCCAGCGCTCCCTTGGTCAGCACCGTGGGAACTCCGTGGAGGAGATATTTGGTACTCATCAGCTTACGCTGGGAATCAAAGGGAATCTCTTCCATACGGTTCATGATCTGACGCATATCGGAGTCGCTCAGATCCACCCTGGCCGCCATTTCCAGCAGCGCATATTCCGTGGGATCTCCGATCCCTTTTCCATCCACGATGGTGGAATCATTGGTTAAAATAGCGTCATACAGAAGATACCGGTGCAGCTGATCGCGCAGATCCAGTTCTTCCGGTTTCAAAATCTTTCCATCCAGATAGATTTCCTGGACCGTCATTTTATTCTGAGTCAGCGTTCCCGTCTTATCGGAACAGATAACAGACACACACCCCAGGCTTTCCACCGCTTTTAATTCTTTGATAATGGCGTTTTCTTTCGCCATTTTCTGTGTTCCCATGGCCTGCACGATGGTCACGATGGAACTTAACGCCTCGGGAATCGCCGCCACCGCCAGCGCGACGGCAAACATCAAGGAATCTAAAATGGGCATTTCCCGATAAAGACTTAACAAAAATACGCCGGCACAAATAATCATGACAATAACGGCCAGGCGGCTGCTGAATGCGTCCAGGCTGACCTGAAGGGGGGTGCGCTTTTCCTTGGTGGCGTTCATCAGATCGGCGATTTTTCCCATCTCCGTCTTCATCCCCGTCTCTGTCACGACCACTTCCGCTCTTCCGTAGGTCACCAGACTGCCGGAAAATACCATGTTTTTGCGGTCTCCCAGAGGCACTTCCTCCGAAATGGCTTCCTCTTCTTTATCCACATTGGCAGACTCCCCGGTGAGAGAACTTTCATTGACCTGTAGGGAATACTGATTGAGGATTCTTCCGTCCGCAGCCGTCAGATCCCCCGCCTCCAGAAGCAGAATATCCCCCGGCACCACTTCCCGTGCAGGAATTTCCACCTTCTGGCCGTCACGCATTACCTTTGCGTTTGGGGCCGACATGGATTTCAGGCTCTCCAGAGATTTCTGCGCTTTTTCATGCTGAACCGTCCCCAGGATCGCGTTCATGATCAGCACCGCAATGATAACAATGGTACTTTCCACGTTGCCGGAGACCATGGAAATCACCGCGGCAATCAAAAGGATAATCACCAGAAGATCTTTAAACTGTTCCGCAAACACCTGCAGAGCGCTTTTCTTCTTCCCTTCCTGGAGAGCATTCTCGCCGTACTCCTGCAGACGATGCTTCGCTTCCTGACGGGACAGACCCTCTTCTTTGCTGTCCATCTCCTTAAGAACCGAAGCCGCATCCATCTGATACCAATTCTTCACGTTTCTTCCTCCTTCTCATAAGTATAGTATGAGTTAAAAAAAGACCTTTAATGTACCCGGGAATTCTTCTCTCCCAGCGCACATTAAAAGTCTTGTAACCGGATGATCCGGTATGCGCCACCAGGCTGTCTTTTCAGCCGGGATTGTTGATGGCACATTAAAACTACTCCCTTTTAATCGGTATTTACGCGTTTAAAAGTATACCCTCTTTCTCCCAACCTGTCAACCGCCAATCAGTGAAATCAGAAAAGAAACGGCACATGCTCCAAAAGCTACTATGATCAGGCTTTTATTTTTATAAGCCAGCAGCAGCGCCGCCGCAAATCCTCCTGCCGCCGTCGCCATGCTTCCCGTGGAATAAAGGATCGCCGGAAAGGTCATGGCCGCCAGCGTGGCATAGGGAACGTAATACAGAAAAGACTGTATATAACGGCTGGTAATTTTCCTGCGGATCATAGTCAGCGGCAACGCACGGACAGCATAGGTCACCAGCGCCATCACAGCAATATAGAGATAAACATTCCCCCGCATAGCCTAGTCCTCCTCCTTTCTCGGAAACAGCCAGGCTGCCGTTCCCGCCACCGCCAGGGTGATAAGGATCACCTGCATTCCCGATGAAATCCTCTTCAGCACCGGCGTATAATAAAACAGACAGGAGAGAATCATGGCCGCCACAGCCACGCCCAGTACCGCCCGGTCTTTTCTCGCAGCCGGCAGTACCACCGCGATGAACATGCCGTATATGGCAATTCCCAGCGCGTTGATCACCACCGCCGGAAGGATATTGCCCGACATCACGCCCACCAGCGTTCCCAGCGCCCAGCCCGGCACTGCCACGCTCATCAGGCCGTAAGAATACCAGGGACTTAACTCTCCCGGGCGCACCACGCTGACGCCGAATATTTCGTCCGTCACACCGTAAGCCATAATAAAGCGGTGAATCGGCTTTACGCTTTGCTTTATTTTCTGGGACAGCGCACAGGACATCAGAAAATACCGCATATTGATGACGAATTGAAGAAAAGCCATCTCCAGGTAGGAAGCCGCAGCCGCTATGGTGCCAAGGGAGGCCAGCTGACCTGCCGATGTCAGATTAGTCACTGACATCAGTACCGCCTGAAAGGGCGTCAGTCCCACGTCTCCCGCCTGAATGCCAAAGGCAAAAGAAACCGCAAAATATCCAAAACAAATGGGGAGTCCGTCTCTGACTCCCTTCTTCCACTCATTCATCCTCCGGCCGCTCCTTTAGAAGGGTGTTCCGTACAGATCAAAGGGTGTACTCTGATATACATAATAGTTCAGCCAGTTGGTGTACAGGTTATTGGCCGTGGCCCGCCATACCAGATCCGGTTTATTGTCAGGATTATCGTCTTTGTAATAGTTTTTCGGTATTTCGATGGGCAGTCCTTTGGCAAGATCTCTTTTATATTCCTCGTCCAGGGTGATTCTGTCATACTCCGGATGGCCCATGACGAAAATCTGTCTTCCCTCTTTTGCCATAGCCAGAAACAGACCGGCTTCTTTGGATTCTGCCAGCACCGTCAGTTCAGGACAGTTATGTATGGCCTCTATGGGCACATCCGTATGACGGGAGTGGGGAGCCCAGAACACATCGTCGAATCCCCGCACCAGCGGGATTTTCCGGTTCTGTACTCTGTGCTGGAAAAGTCCGAACAGTTTTTTGGGAAGCTGAACCTTCGGCAGTCCGTAAAAATAGTACAGAGCCGCCTGGCAGCCCCAGCACAGGAAAATGGTGGAGGTCACGTTGGTAGTGCTCCAGTCCATGATTTCTTTTAATTCTTCCCAGTAGTCCACCTCTTCAAAATCCATCTGTTCCACCGGTGCACCGGTGATAATCATACCGTCAAAGCGGTGGGAGCGCAGCTCATCAAAATCCTGATAAAATTTATTCAGATGACTCATGGAAGTATTTTTCGAGGCGTGGGTACTCACTTTCATAAAAGTGACGTCCACCTGCAGCGGCGTGTTGGACAGAGAACGCAGCAGCTGCAGCTCCGTTTCCTCTTTCAGCGGCATCAGATTCAGAATCAGAATCTGAATGGGGCGGATGTCCTGATGGAGCGCCCGTTTTTCATCCATGACAAATATGTTTTCTTCTTCCAATATTTCCTTTACCGGTAAATCACTTTGTATTTTAATTGGCATTGTTTTCACCTTTCCTATTTTTCTTACTTTTGACGACACCTACGGATTCCTCCGCGCTTGCGCGCTCTCGGAATCCCTCACGTCCACACTCTGCTTTTGACGACACCTACGGATTCCTCCGCGCTTGCGCGCTCCTGGAATCCTCAAATCATTCGGACTTCGTGGGGCCCCTGCCCCACTGCGCCCTCATGATTTGGCGGCTCCCAAAGTCGTCCTCTTCTCTGTGCAAGCACAGGGAGAGGACGACCTTTTGAGCCTGGTGTCGTCACATGAGTGGGGCGAAGAGGCGGAGGAGTCTTCCTGCCGCTTTCATGAGGAGTTTTTCTTTTTTTATGTCTTCCATGGTAATCTTCTGGCATTTTTCCAGGGTATCCTGGAAATCGGCCTCGATATCGTAAATGCAGGACGTCCGGCAGAGGAATGCTGCGCATTCAAAGTGCAGATACAGGCTGCGGAAATCCAGGTTGATGGTACCCACCACCGCCTGATCGCTGTCCACCACGAAGCTTTTGGCGTGTACAAATCCGGGGGTATATTCAAAGATCTGCACGCCGGCCCGGATCAGTTCCGGGTAATACGTTTTTGCCAGAGCAAAAGCGTACCATTTATCGGGAATATGCGGCATGATGATTTTCACATCCACTCCGCGTTTAGCGGCGTATTTCAGCGCCACGGTCATTTCCTGATCCAGGATCAGATAGGGGGTCATGATATGGACATATTTTCTGGCTGAATACAACAGGTTCAGGTAAACCTGTTCTCCCACTTGCTCGTTGTCCAGGGGACTGTCGGCATAAGGCGCCACAAAACCGGAAGTCCGGTATGTTTCCGTAAAGTGCGGTACTTCCAGATAGCGGGAATAGTCATCGCTTTTGCTGTCAATATCCCACATGCGCAGAAACATCAGCGTAAAGCTTCTCACCGCATCACCCTGTACCATGATGGAGGTATCTTTCCAGTGGCCGAAACGCACCACTTTGTTGATATATTCATCCGCCAGGTTAATGCCTCCCGTAAAGGCCGTATGTCCGTCAATCACCAGGATTTTCCTATGGTCCCGGTTATTCTGGGAAGTGGAGAGAAAGGGACGGATCGGCGCAAACACTTTGCAATGTATCCCCAGTTCTTTCATCTGCTGCGGATAGCCCGGCGGCAGTTTGGACAGGGTATTGGTTCCGTCATACATCATGCGGACTTCCACTCCCTCCCGAACCTTTTCTTTCAGGATATCCAGTACCGTATCCCACATTTCCCCTTCTTCTATGATAAAGTATTCCAGGAAAATAAAGTGCTGCGCTTTCTTCAGCTGTATCTTCAATTCCGCAAACTTATCCTCTCCCAGAGGAAGATACTTTACCGCCGTATTTTCATATACAGGGTAACACTCCCGGTTCAGAAGATAGGAAGCGATGCCGGCAGCTCCGGGATGCTCCCGATTGAGTTTTGCCATCACTTGTTCGTCCTGCTGTGCAAAATCCCGCGTTTTCTCCTCCAGTCTGCGCAGCCTGCGGTTCAGCAGCGCGCTGTTGGGCTGCAGCTTCACAAACACATAAAAGAGGGCTCCAAATACCGGAAAAATCAGCACCGGAAGAATCCAGGCCAGCTTAAAGGCAGGATTTTCCTCCTGGTTGACGATATACAGTACCAGAACAGCCACAAACACCTGGTACAGCACATAGATGTAAACCGTGTCAATATACTGCGCCAGAACAGAAAACAGCCAGAACAGCACCAGCAGCTGGAACAGCAAAAGCGCGATCAGAATCGTCGTCCGCCCAAAGATAACTTTTAAAATCCCCTGCTTTCCCTTCTCCACAGAGAGCTTTTTTTCCGTTGTGTTTGTCTCTTCTCTCACTGTCATCCCTCTTTTTCGTCAAATCAAAACTTTCTTTTGCGTTACAAGCCATTTTACTGAATTCCCGTAAAAATGTCAATCTGCCCCCTTTAACATTTCCAGGAAATCTTCTTCCGATATCACAGCTACGCCCAGCTCTTGCGCCTTCTGATTTTTGGCAGAAGACGACGTCTTATCGTTGTTAATCAGATAATCCGTCTTTTTGGAAACACTTCCCGTCACTTTTCCCCCGTATTTTTCAATCTCTGCCTTCAGCTGGCTGCGGTTTTCAAAATGGCGGACATTTCCCGTGATAACGAACGTCTTCCCGGAAAGACTCTGCGCCGCCTCTTCCTGGGGTTTTTCCAACAGCAAATGCTTTTTTAAATGTTCCAGAATTTCCCTGTTTTTAGGCCGGGAAAAATATGATGTGACAGCTTTGGCGATCACTTCCCCCACGCCTTCGATCTCACAAAGTTCCTCCTCCTTTGCCATTTCGATCCGCTGCAGATCATATCCGAAGCGGCGGCAGAGCAGTTTGGCATTGGCCGCTCCCACATTGGGAATCCCCAAACCGTAAATCAGTCTTGGCAGCGTCGTATGGCGGGCTTTTTCAATACTTTCCATAAGATTTTCAAAGGATTTCTCACCGAACCCTTCCATGGAAACGATCTCTTTTCGATACCGGCCCAATTCAAAAATATCCGCGAAATCGTGCAGAAAGCCCCGGCCGATCCACTTTTCCAGAGTCGCTTCCGACAGCCCGTCGATATTCAGCGCATCCCGGCTGACAAAAAGTGTAAAAGATTTGATTGCCTTGGCCGGACAGTCCGGATTGGGGCAGCAGAGCACCTCCACCTCCCGGTCTTTTTGAATCCTGGTCTTTTCCCCGCAGGCGGGACAGCATTCCGGCAAATCTTTAAAACCGCTTCTTGTGATATTTTCCGCGATCTGCGGAATAATCATATTGGCCTTATAAACAGAAATTTCATCCCCCGCCCCCAGTTCCAGTTCTTTCAGTATGCTGATATTATGAACGCTGGCTCTGCTGACCGTGGTTCCCTCCAGTTCCACCGGCTCAAAAACGGCGATGGGATTGATCAGACCTGTCCTGGAAGGACTCCACTCGATTTCAAGCAGCCTGGTCTGTCTGATTTCATCAGCCCATTTGAAAGCGTAGGAATTTCTGGGGAATTTCGATGTGCTTCCCAGGGAATCGCCATAGGCAATGTCATCATATAAAGCCACCAGGCCGTCCGAAGGAAAATCATTGTGTACAATCTGCTGTTCAAACCAGGCGATCTCCCGATCCACATCCTTGGCCGTTACCATGTGATAGGGGACCGTCTCAAATCCCTGGCCTTTCAGCCATTCCATCTGCTTTTCCCGTGAATTTTTAAAGTCCACCCCATCGGCCTTCACCAGTCCAAAAGCGTAAAAACGCACCTTTCTTGCGGCCGTAATACGGTTATCCAGCTGGCGGACCGAACCGCTGCACAGATTTCTGGGGTTTTTATAGCGGGCTTCCGCTTCTGGAATCGTACGGTTAATCTCTTCGAAATCCGAGTAAGTAATCAACGCCTCTCCTCTTAAAATCAGTTCCCCCTGATAGGGAACTTTAAGAGGCAGATTGACAAACACCCGGGCGTTATTGGTCACCACCTCTCCGATAACGCCGTTTCCCCTGGTAACCGCTTTATCCAATTCCCCTCCCCGGTAAGTGAGCACAATCGTCAGTCCGTCCAGTTTCCAGGAGAGCAGCGTTTTCTGGCTGCCGATAAAGTTTTTCAGCGCCTCTTTATCCTTCGTCTTATCCAGAGACAGCATCGGACGCTCATGGGCTTCCTTTGGCAGCTCGTCCACCGCCTCATATCCCACCGTGAGACTGGGGCTTCCTGCCAGTACCACGCCTGTTTCTGCTTCCAGTTTCTGCAGCTCATCATAGAGTCGGTCATATTCCAGATTGCTCATGATCTCCCGGTTTTCCTGGTAATAAGCCTTGGCCGCTTCCTGCAGCCGCCCGATCAGTTCTTTCATCCGTTCCCTCTGATTCATCTTCTCTCCTTCCATGGCCTGGAGTCTGAGTCCTTCAAAAGTCTCTCCAGTTCCCTCAATTCCTGCTTTGTAATTTCCCGGTAATCGCCTTTTTTCAGGCCTTTTAAGGTCAGATTCATGATCCGCACCCTTTTCAGTCTCACCACTTCATATCCCAGATATTCGCACATCCTGCGGATCTGCCGGTTCAGTCCCTGAGTCAGAATGATGCGGAAGGTATCTTCTGAAATCTTCTCCACCGGACAGGGTCTTGTCACCGTATCCAGGACGGGCACACCCTTTCCCATCTTCTGCAGAAAATCTTTTGTCACCGGCCGGTTTACCTGCACGATATATTCCTTCTCGTGGAAATTGCCTGCACGCATGATGCGGTTCACAAGATCTCCCTGATTGGTCAGAAGGATCAGTCCCTCTGACTCTTTGTCCAGTCTTCCTACAGGATAGACACGGATGGGATAATGCAAATATTCCACGATATTAGGCTTTTCCCGTTCCTGAGCCGTACAGATGATTCCCCTTGGCTTATTCATCAGCAGCAATACTTTTTTCTCCTGAATCCGGATCTTCTTTCCCCGGATTTGAATCTCATCGGCAGACGTAACCCGCATCCCCATATCCGCCTGTTTTCCGTTTACCGTCACCTGCCCGGATACAATGAGCCGGTCTGCCTCCCGCCGGGAACAGATGCCGGCGCTGCCAAGATATTTATTTAAACGAATCTTTTCTTCCATGAGTTTCCTCCTGCGCGGCTTCTATTGTATCACAGAAACCGTCCCTGATACAGCCCCGCCCGAAACTTTTTCGCCTTGCAAAATCCGCTGTCTGCCTTTATTATGGTAATAGAGACTGACAAAAGAGAACGCACGGAGTCACATACGATTATGAAAAAAATAAAAACATGCCTGATCATACTGGGTATCCTGTCCATAACGGCAGCCGTCGTCTTCGGGAAGCCGTTCATAAATTACGTACAGGAAGAACTCCTGCTGCTTGGCTGGGAACCTGTACCTTCCGGCACGGTCCGTCAGCAAAGGGGCAGCTGGGATGCGGATGACCGGGGCTGGCGCTACACCGATGAGAACGGTCAGCCGGTCAAAAAACAGTGGAAGCACATCGACGGCAAAGACTATTACTTTGATGAGAACGGCTACATGACCACCGGATGGATCAAGCAGGACGGCAAATGGTATTACCTGGACTTTGCCGGAGAACGGGAAACCGGATGGCTGCAGGACGGCAAAAAGCGTTATTTCCTGCAAAAAGACGGCTCTATGGTTACCGGATGGCAGACCATCGGCAAAACCCGCTACCATTTCGAGGAGGACGGCACACTCTCCACCGGATGGGTACAGGACGAAAACGTCTATTACTATATCGACGAAACAGGAGAACCCCATACCGGATGGCTGATAGACGGCGGGAAATACTACTACATGGATCAAGAAGGCGTCATGCAGACCGGCTGGCTGGAAGATGGAAATTCCTGGTACTATCTGGGAAGCGACGGCGCCGCTGTCAACGGCTGGCAGACCGTGGACAATAAAAACTATTACTTCGATGAAACCGGTTCTATGCACATCGGCTGGCTGGAAGACGGCGATTCCTGGTACTATTTCGATACCCAGGGTTCCATGCAGACCGGCTGGCTTACACTGAACGACGGCACCTACTATCTGAACGGCGACGGCAAGATGCACACCGGATGGCTGGCAGACGGACGAAATGTCCACTTCTTCGATGAAAGCGGACGGGAAAACCCCGACGCCGGAAAAGTAACGCCAGGGACGAAGATCGCCCTCACCTTTGACGACGGGCCCGGGCCATACACCGGCCGCCTTTTGGACTGTCTGGAAGAAAACGATGCCAAAGCCACCTTTTTCGTGCTGGGGAATCTGGTCAACCGCTATCCGGATACCCTGCGCCGCATGTACCGTATGGGCTGTCAGATCGGCAACCACTCTTATGACCACAGTACGCTGACCGGCTTAAGTGAAAAGGATGTCAAAAATCAGATTACATCCACCAACCAACGGGTGAAGGCTGCCGTCGGCAGAAGCTCCTGGGTGGTTCGCCCTCCGGGAGGCGGATATAACGAATCCACAGCCAAGCTGATCAACCAGCCATTGATTCTCTGGTCCCTGGATACCAAAGACTGGGAGACAAAAAACGTACAGGCCACCGTCGAGACCGTCCTCAACAATCTTCAGGCCGGTGATATCGTCCTGATGCATGATATCCATGAAACCTCTGTGGAAGCGGCGGAAATCCTGATACCCGCTTTAAAATCCATGGGATACGACCTGGTCACTGTGGGGAATCTGGCCAAAGCCTCCGGCATTGCACTGGAACGTGGAAAAGTATACAGTTCCTTTCACTGAACTGGGTTTAGAGAAAAGGACATTCTGACAAAAGTCAGCAATGTCCTTTTCTTACGCCTGTCTGATTTTTTTAGGGAAATACACCGTGATCTTGGTACCGATTCCCTCCTCGCTCTCCAGCTCCAGCCTGGCATGGTGCTGAGAGACAATATGCTTCACAATGGCCAGCCCAAGCCCGGTGCCGCCGGTAGACTTGGAACGGCTCTTATCCACCCGGTAAAACCGCTCAAAAATCCGTTTCTGATAAACCTTCGGGATTCCGATTCCCGTGTCCCACACGGACAGAACGCCCTCCTCCTTCTCGCTGCCGACCCTGACGATGACGCTCCCCCCCGGATTATTATAACGGATGGCATTGTCACAGAGATTATAAATCAATTCATCGATCATCTGCCGGTTGGCATAAATCGTACAGGGACCGCCTTCCAGCCGCAGGATCACATCGTGCTTTTCCGCATTGATCTGCAGCATATCCACACAGGCCTCCGCCAGCTGATAGAGGTTCAGTTCTGTGTACGATATGTCCTGATCCTCCACATCCAGCTGAGAAAGGCGGATGATATCGTTAATCAGCGTCAGCAGACGGCTGGAATTTTTATGGATCTCCCCGGCAAATCTGCGCACGTCCTCATCGGAAGCCATGCCGGTCTCGATCAGTTCGGAATACCCGGAGATGGACGTCAGCGGCGTCTTCAGCTCATGGGATACGTTTGCCGTGAATTCCTGGCGCATTTTAGCATTTTTCATGATATCCTGATGCTGGCTGTGTATCATGGTGATAAAAGGCATCAGCTCCGGATACGTCTTGATCTCAAGAATATTTTCCATATCCCCCGCCATCTTCTCGATGGGATATAAAAGGCTCTTGGTCAGCACCCGGGCCAGAATCACACAGATGCCGAAAATCAGCAGGGCAATCACACCGATTACCGGCAAAGCCGTCCCAAGAATACTCCAGATACTGTCCGCCTCCTTGGCCACCCGAAGGATATCGCCGTCGTCAAGCTTCAGCGCATAGTAATACGTATTTTTATCCAAGGTTTCTGATTTGCGGATCGCCTGCCCGCTTCCCTTTTCCAGCGCCTCTTCTATCTCCGGCCGTCCAAGATGATTCTCCATGACATCTGAATCCGCCAAACTGTCGTAAACCACCGAACCGTCCTCCCGGATCAGTGTGAAACGGATATCCGCATCCTCATACAGCTGATCCTCCCGGATAAGATCCTCTTCATTGATGGTATCCTTCACCACATTGACATAGGTCTTCAGATCATCCAGCACCTGGAACTGAAACAGGTCATAAAAAACCCAGACAGACAGCAGCAGCGTGGCAAGAATCGCCACCGCTGCTACCCCGATAAATTCACTGTGTATTCGCTTTCTCACTGCCGTCCCCCTACTCGTTGCTCATGATGTAACCCACATTACGGACAGTTTTGATAAATTTCCCGTCGTTTTTCAGCTTCTGCCGCAGCGTCTTGATATGCATATCCAGCGTCCGGGATTCCCCTTCGAAATCCGTTCCCCAGACACGGTCCAAAATCGTGTCCCGGGGCGTGACGATACCGGCGTTTTGCATCAGAAGCTTCAGCAGCTCATATTCCTTAAAGGTCAGATCCACCTGCTCTTCGCCCACATAGACCATCCTTTTTTCGTTGTCCAAAAGAAGATCTCCCATGGTCAAAGACTTCTCTTCTTTCGCATCTGAACTTCTTCGCAGAAGCGCCTTGACCCGCGAAATCAACTCCATCACGCCAAAGGGTTTGGTCATATAATCATCCGCACCCATATCCAATCCTTTGACTTTGTCGATCTCCGTAGTCTTGGCCGTCACCATGATGATGGGAACCTTGCGCGTTTCTGTCCTGGAACGCAGATTCTGCAGGATGGACAGGCCGTCCTCATCGGGCAGCATGATATCCAAAAGAATCAGCATGGGCGTCCTGTGACGCAGACGCTCGTAAAAGGTTTTCGCACAGTCGAAATCTTCCACATCGTAGCCCACATTTTTCAGGGCAAAGGTCTCAATCTCCCTGATATTCTGATCATCTTCCACAACATAGATTGCCGCCATTTTATACCTCCGGTATCCTTCCTTTCCCTGTCGTTTCCTTAAGGCAGGGTATATTTCTTCGCATATCTTAACACATTCTCTTTAAAGGTTTCATTTTCCGGCTGTCTGAGCAGTTCCAGATATTCATGAGCATCGTATCCGCCCTCCTGAATCTGAATCACACAGACCGCCACATTGGAACAGTGATCCGCCACCCTCTCAAAATCCGTAATAAAATCCGAGAGGATTACGCCCAGATCGATGGTACACCGTCCGTCCCGCAGTCTCATAATATGACGCATTTTCAGTTCCTCCTGGAGACTGTCGATCACTTCCTCCAACGGCTCGATAAATTCCGCCAGATGGCTGTCTTCATTCTCAAACACATCCACCGCGGTGGCTACGATCTCCTGAACCGCACCGGTAAATACCTTCAGCTCCCTGGAGGCCTTTCCGGAAAATACCATCTGCTGCCGGTGCATCTTCTGCGCGCCTTCCATAATATTCAGCGCATGATCGGAAATCCGTTCAAAATCTCCGATACTGTGCAGCAGGATAGACAGGGTATGGCTGTCTTTTACCGACAGGTCTTTGCCGCTTAGCTTTACCAGATAACTCTCCAGCTGATCCTCATAATGATCCACCTGGGCCTCCAGCTCTATCACTTTGCGCGCTTTATCCTCCTGATAATTCCCCAACAGTTCCACCGCTTCCGACAGCGCCTCCTGGGCCATACGCGCCATATGCACCGCCACCCGGCGGCACTGAATCACTGCAAAGCCGGGCTGATCCAGGAAACGAATATCCAGATGCAGCAGATCGGAGCTCTCCTGTGGTCTGATCTCCTGTCCCGCTTCTTCTTTTACCGTAAGGAAGGCCAGCTTCTCCAGGCCTTTGGCAAAAGGCAGCAAAATCACTGTGGCAAAGATATTAAAAACGCTGTGGACCGCGGCAATCCCTGCGGGGCTGGCCGCGTCGCCCAAAAAGGAAAAGCCCACCAGACTTTGCAGCGCATAAAACAGGATCAAAAAGGCCGCCGTTCCGATGAGGTTGAAATACAGATGCACCAGCGCCGCTCTCCTGGCGTTTTTACTGGTGCCGATACTGGAAATCATAGCCGTCACACAGGTACCGATATTCTGCCCCATGATAATCGGAACTGCCGCCGCGTAAGTCACAGAGCCGGTGGCGCACAGCGCCTGTAAAATTCCCACCGACGCGGAAGAACTCTGAATGACCGCCGTCAGCAAGGCTCCCGCCAGCACGCCGAGAAGGGGGTGGGAGAACATGAGGAGGATACCGGTAAATTCCGGTACATCCGCCAGCGGCTCCACCGCGCTGCTCATGGTATCCATCCCGAACATCAGAATGGTAAAGCCCAGCAGAATGGAGGCCACATTCTTCTTTTTCCGGTCTTTGGAAAACATCATCAAAATCACGCCGATTACCGCCAGCACCGGCGCAAAGGATGTGGGCTTTAAAAGCTGCGTCACCAGGCTGCCGCCCTCGATACCAGTCAGACTTAAAATCCAGGAAGTGACCGTGGTGCCAATATTGGCCCCCATTATGATCCCCACTGCCTGAGACAACTTCATGATACCGGAATTCACAAATCCCACCACCATAACCGTGGTAGCTGAGGAGGACTGGATCACCGCCGTCACCCCGGCTCCCAGCAGCACTGCCTTCAACGGATTGGATGTGAGTTTCTCCAGGGTTTTCTCCAATCTGCCCCCGGACATCTTGGCCAGGCTTTCTCCCAGCATCGTCATCCCATAAAGGAACAGCGCGAGGCCGCCCAGCATCGTCAACACATCGAATACATCCATATGCAACTCCTATTATTTCTATTGTATATACTTTCAGGTAAAATTCATCATCTTTTTCCTGTAAAATTCAGGTAAAGTCTGCCTGTCCCCTATTCGAAATAAATAAGCGCCATCAAATCCAGATTTTCATCGGTGGGGTTCTCAATGGAATGGGATTCATTAAAATTGATGACACAGACGTCGCCCGGTCCCACCTGCGTCCTGGTTCCGTCGTTATCCTCGAAAATCCCATGGCCCTTCAGAATATAATAGGGTTCCGTGTTGCCCACATGCTGATGCCGTCCGATACTGCTGTGCGGTAGAATCCGCAGCATGGCATACATTTTTCCATGTCCGTTTAATTCCTCTTCGGAAAGGATATAATGAAACTCCACGCTTCCTTTGCCGCCTCTTAATCCTTCCACTACTTTCACTTCCGGTTTTCTTACCATCCTGATCTCCCTCCTTTTTGGCTCAGATCGCCATACCGCCGTCCACGCAGACAATCTGTCCTGTGATATAACCGGCTTCCTCCGAAGCAAAAAACGCGGTCAGCGCCGCCACATCCTCCGGGTTTCCCATCCGCTGCATGGGAATCCGGGCAATGGTTTTCTCCTTGATTTTATCAGAGAGAACCTCCGTCATATCTGTTTTGATAAATCCGGGTGCAATGGCGTTCACAGTGATGCCTCTGCCAGCCCACTCTCTGGCCATGGTTTTTGTCAGTCCGATCACCGCCGCCTTGGAAGCCGCGTAATTCGCCTGCGCCACGTTGCCCAGCACGCCGGATGTGGAACTCATATTAATGACTCTGCCGCTTTTTCTTTCCAGAAAATGAGCGGCCAGATGGTGCATGGTGTTGAAACAGCTTTTACAGTTGGCGTCCATCACCGCGTCGTATGCCTCCTCGCTGATTTTACCGATAAACTGATCCCGGGTAATGCCCGCATTGTTGACCAGGATATCGATATGGCCGCATTTTTCCAGCAGTTCTTCTATCATCCTGCCCACCGCCTGATAATCCGATACGTCGCAGCAGTAAGTTTCCGCTTTTCCGCCTGCCGCCGCGATCTCATCTGCCACTTCCTGAGCTTTTTCCCGGGAATGGACGTAATTTACAATCACATACGCGCCCTGAGAAGCCAGTTTTACGGCAATCGCCCGTCCGATTCCTCTGCTTGCGCCCGTCACCAGTGCCACTTTGTTTTCCAACATATTCTCTTTCCTCTCATTCTTCCTGCTGTGAATCTCCGGCCAGATAATCCTGATAGACATAACCGCTTCCGCCGTCATAAGTGATTTCATACCATCCGCCCTCTTTTCCAGTCACCGTGACACGCTCGTTCTCTTCCAGCGAACCGATGACCTCTCCCTCCATCCCTGGCAGGGAACGGACATTGACGGGGGAACTGCAGTACATGGAAACCCCTTCCGGAACTTCTACCGGATTCACCACGTTTTCTTCTGAAATTACATTCGCATCATCTTCGGAGGCAGAATGCGTCACCACCGGGTCGTCGTTCAGTGGAAACAGACTGCGGCAGCCGCAGAAAAACCACAGACTGGAAACCATCAGCGCGCATCGTATCATTCTTTTCTTCATCTTGCCGTACCTCCTTAGCTGTAATTCTTTCCTATTATACTATATTTACACACACTTTACAATGTCCCCGCACGGAATTTATCCGGCGGCAGGCCGCGCAAAAAAGCTGCAGAAGATTCCGATATCTTCCACAGCTTTTTGCATACTCATTTTTCCTATTTACTGATGGTTGCCTCCAGGGCTTCGATGGAGGTGGTCACGCCGGCTTCCACTGACATAGTCAGATCCTCCATTTCCAGGGAAACCACGCCCTTATATCCTACCATGCTCAGCACAGAGAAGAATTCTTTCCACCATTGCAGATCTTTTCCGCATCCTACCGCCACATAATTCCAGGTCCGTTCTGCCACATCTTCCACATGACGATTATCCAGAAGACCGTCCACATCGCACAAACCTCTCTCGATCCGCGCATCCTTTCCATGTACGTAGTAGATGGCGTCGCCCAGCGCTCTGGCCGCCGCGATGGGATCGGCTCCCATGATCATCATATGAGAAGGATCCAGATTCATACCCACGGTAGGTCCTACCGCTTCTCTTAACCGCAGCAGCGTAGACACATTGTATACCAGCTGTCCGGGGAATTCCTCGATGGCGATTCTCACATCATTGGCCTGACAATGCTTTACAAACTCTTTCCACCAGGGAATAGCCACATCCTCCCACTGGTAGCGGACTACCTCTTCCAGATAGGGATTATCCGGCGGAACAGACTGGGTAGCCACCACCCAGTTGGGGATCTTATCTCCCGGCGCTCCCGCCGGAAGGCCGGACATCATGACCACAGTTTTCACTCCCAGCTTTCCTGCCAGGGTTACCGTATCGTAGGCGCTCTTACTGTGCTTTTCTCCCATGGGGCCGGGAGCCAGCGGATTTCCGGAACAGTTGAAAGCAGAGATTTTCATATCTCTTTTCTCCAGCTCTTCCTTAAATTCTTTCAGCTTGTTTTCGTCCGCCAGCAAATCTGTGGCATAACCGTGGGGATAGCCGCCCCAGCCGCCTACGCAAAGTTCCACGTAATCCAGACCGTGCGCCTTTACTTTATCCAGCGTCTCCGGATAAGAAAATGCGCCGTACACGCCTGTACAGATTGATAAATACATAATGCTGCCTCCTCCTTGCTTTTTCTTACTTTTTATAGAAATCCGGGCACTCTTCGATCACAATCTTCTGTTTCGTCTGTGTATCCCTTGCAAGGGACGCCGTCGTTGCAGTTACCTGTCCCACATAGCCGTCCCACGCTGTCGGTCCGTCCACTCTGTTTTCCTTGCAGGCATTGATCCATGCCTGGAATTCAATATTGTACGCTTCCGGGAATCGCTCCGACCAGTCTTTGCAGATGGGCGTCACTCTGGCTGCATCGGTACGCACCATGGCGTTGGCCGGTTCCGGCAGATTTAATGTGCCGTCCTCGCAGCAGACTTCACATTTGATATCGTAACCGTATCCGCATTTTACAAACGCTTCCACGTCGATTCTCACACCGGATTTGGTGGTCAGGTACATGATCTGGGGATCTCTTAAAATTTCTGTGGATTTTCTGGAAGCCTTGGGGAATACCACTTCCACTTCATCATACTCCTCGCCCAGCAGCCATCTCATCACATCGATCTCGTGAATCATGGTATTTTCCACGGACATGGCTGTGGTGGTATAGTCCGGACAGGTGGCGTTTCTGTGACAGCAGTGAACCATCAGCGCTTCTCCGTATTTTCCGGAATCCAAAAGTTGTTTCAGCTGATTATATCCCGGATCGTATCTTCTCATGAATCCCACCTGAACCAGGTGTTTTCCCCCTGCCATTTCCGCTTCCATGATCCGCTTGCAGGCATCCGCCTTTGGAGCCAGCGGCTTTTCACACATGACAAATTTCCCTGCCTTTACTGCGGCGGTAACATACTTCTCATGGAATTCATCGATGGTAGTCACCACTACGGCGTCCACATCATCGGATGCGATCATCGCTTCTCCGTCTTCATAGAATTTGCAGCCGTATTTTTCCGCCACGCTTTTGCCAAACTCCACGTTCACATCGGAACATGCCACTACTTTTGCTCCCTGCAGCGCATTATTAATACGATCAATATGCGCTCTGCCGATGGCGCCTGTTCCCACAACACCCACTCTTAATACATCACTCATGTTTTTGTTTCCTTTCTTTAGAAATTTGTTTTTCTGTTGTTCTGATGAACCCATTGTACTACGTATCTTGCTTTTTCAATATAAGATTCCGACAGAAAAACAGCACAAATCAACTTTTTATATTTACATATAGTCTTGTCCGGAGTAAAATAGATACCAAACCAAGGAGGTGACAGATGGATTTTTACATTGATTTTCCCACATCAAACATGACATCCATCGATGTAAATTTTGAAGATTACGACAGCGGTTCCGAAATCATTCGGCACATGCATCATTACTATGAATTTACTCTGGTCACCCGCGGAACCTGCATCCACAGCTTCCGCGGCGTAGACGTTCCGCTGATCGCGGGGGACGTTTTTCTGATTCCTCCCAATGAATCCCACGCTTACTATATGCACTCCCCGGCCAGCATCGTCAACTGCTATTTTTTCCCGGAACGGCTGGGGCAGTTCGCCGAATACGTCAGCGACGTGGCTTTTGAAGAGAAAAATATCCCCACCAGTCTGAATGATGTCAAAAAGCAATGGGACCGTCTTATGTCCACCGCACCGCTGCGCAGCGCCTCCGGCGCCGGGACTTCCAGAGAAATCACCGACAATCTGACCAGACAGGGCGTTCTGCATCTGCCGCCTACACAGGCCATGGACGTCATCGGACTGCTGCACCGCATCGAGGCGGAACACGCTAACCTGGCTTTTGACAGTGAATATATGAAAGCCGGTATCCTGCAGATGATCCTGGTCATCTTTAAGCGAGCCAGAAACAGTCTGCCGCAGAACGTGCCGGAACAGCCCGACCCCAAACGCCGGCTGATCTTAAATTCTCTGATTTTCCTGGAGGAACACTACCAGGATCCCGTCACCGTAAAGGAAATGGCCGCCGCATCTAACCTGTCAGAAAGCTATTTCCGCGGCGTATTCAAGGAAGTGATGGGACTGTCTCCCCTGGATTATCTGAACCGGATCCGTATCGCCAGAGCGCTGGAATATCTGCAGGATGAAGAACTCTCCATCACGGAGGCTGCCATACGTGTGGGAATTCCCGATTCCAACTACTTCACCAGGCTGTTTAAACGAATCACAGGGCAGACCCCTCGAGCCTTCCGGAGCAACCCTTCTATCTCCCTGGCCCGACCGGCGGACTGACCGCCGCCGGCCAAATTATGCCAGATAGATTCTTTCCATTTCTTCCCGGGCGATCTGCACCCACCGAATGACCTGCTCCGGTTTATTGCTGATAGTGTGGAGATCTTTCAATACCACCTCCACGTGATTGTCATTCTCTTTTGTTTTTTCAAACATACGGCGAAGTTCTGTGCGAATCACATCCTCGTTCATATCCGGCACTGTCACATGAGCAGAATTTGCCTTGTAAGAGTAAATATAATCTTTTTTCAGATACTCTGACATTTTTGCCATATCTGACCACTGGGACACAGAGATTCTTCGCATGTTGGGAAGGTCTTTGATCCATTCCCACTTTGTATCGATTCCTTCGCAGCAGGCATAACAATTCAACCCAAATAACTCTGCCACCTGTTTGTGGTAGGGATATATGAATTCATGGAACATCTCCGGTGAGATTTCCCCGCACTCCTGTGCTTCGCAAAGACCCCACATCGTCTTTAAAGTCACGTGATTCGGATCTGTATGCAGACTGTCCGTCCAGCCAAGCCCGCCGCTTCCCACGAAAGTATTGTCCGTATTATCATACAGCAGATTGTTTTCTTCCAGATAATGCAGCTTCCTGATATAACCATTGGTCAGTTTTGCGAAAATCTCATGCACTTTCTCCGGGAAGTCATAAAAATCATACATCAGACCATCCAGTCCCCGGAAATTTGCATATGCCAAAGCGATATGAGACGACCAGAACCACCAGGTTCTCAGTTTCACATCCACGATGCCGTCAAACACCTCTTTCGCCAGCTCCAACGCTGCATTTGTTGCCTTCTCATCCACTATGACAACCGGATCCTCGATCGTTTTTTCCACATCCAGATTTTCAAATTCTTCATCATCCATATCCTTCATAGTGGCCACCCAGGAATACGCTTTATTCTTATCTCCTTCGCCGATTTCCACTTTATTTTCCCCGATACCCCATTCGGTATTGACCGCGCGATGGGGAAGATAAAATACCGGCGTCAGCGGTTTGTCATCCTGCAGCTTCTTTGCCCAGAAAATTTCTTTTCGAAACCACATTTCCCAGTCCTGCGCCATATAACCCTCGCATTTGATATCCCGGTCAAACCTTACCGCTTCATTCCATCCATTTTCCATATCCACCAGCAGCAGCGGCCTGGTTTCTTTCAAATCATTATGATCTTTCCATAGCTGAATTTTTTCCTTTTCCACAGGCCTTTCACATAATTCCCGAAATTGTTTCGCCAGATCCTGCAAAATCCCACGATCTCTATCTGAAATTTTCACCTCCTCGATCGGCCATCCTTCTGTGATCCAGTTGCCCCAGTATCCTTTGTCGATTCTCATATTTTTTTATCTCTGACGTCAGAAGAAATCGTCTGTTTTTTAGTACAATTCGACTTTTTATATTTACATTTGTCCTTACACGTACTAAAATAGATAAAAAGTAAGATTAAAAATACCAGGAGGCGTTTCATGGGTATTTATTATGACTTTCCAGCCTCGGACACATCGTCCATCGCCGTAAAGTTTGAATCTTATCCTTCTCCCACTGAAATCGAAGAACATATGCACCGTCACTATGAATTCATTCTGATCACCCGCGGCGCCTGCATTCACCGATTTCGCGATGTGGAAGTCCCCCTCATCGCAGGGGATGTATTTATTGTCCCTCCCCACGAGAACCATGGATATACCGTAACCTCAAAAACAGTCATTTCCAACTGCTATTTTTTCCCGGAGCGGATCGGGCAAAGATCTGATTACGTCACCAGCGGCACTTATCAGCAGTCGGCCATTTCGACAGGACTGGAAAATGTAAAAGCGCAGTGGGATAATCTGCTTCTTACCGTCAGCCTGCGGGATGCAGACGCCGACGGACCGGCACTCACTACGGACAACCTGTCCAAACAGGGTATCATCCATCTCGCCCCCGCCCAGGCTATGGATGTGGAACATCTGCTTCATCGGATTGAACAGGAGCACATCAACATGCAGTACGACTCCGAGTACATGAAGGCTGCCATTCTGCAGATGATCCTGGTGATCTTCAAACGGGCCAGGACCAATATGCCCCAACGTCCTGTGGCCCCGCCGGAACAGAAAAAACAGCTGATCTTAAATTCTCTGATTTTTCTGGAGCAAAATTTTGCCAGCGCTCTCACAGTAAAACAAATTGCAGATGCGTCCTCCCTTTCCGAAAGCTATTTCCGTACCGTTTTTAAAGAGGTGACCGGCTTAACTCCTTTGGATTACCTGAACCGGATCCGGGTGGTAAAAGCGCTGGAATACATGCAGGGAAATGGCCTGTCCATCTCCGATGCCGCCGCAAAAGCAGGGATCCTGGACGTCAACTATTTTTCACGCTTATTTAAAAAAATCATCGGCTACTCGCCGCGCTATTTCAAAAAGATACCGGCAGCGCCGCAAAAGAAACAGGAGGATTGATATTATGGTTAAAGTAGATCTGATTACCGGGTTTTTAGGTTCCGGCAAGACAACCTTCATCCGCAGATATGCGGACTATCTGCAAAGGCAGGAAAAGAAAATCAATATCATCGAAAATGAATTCGGAGGCGTCAGCGTGGATTCCATCATTCTGCGGGATCAGGGCTGCGACATCAGCCAGATCGCCGGCGGATGTATGTGCTGTACCGGAAAAATATCCTTTCAAAATATGCTGCTGGACGGAGCCGCCAGAGGATACGACCGGATTCTGGTGGAACCTTCGGGGATATATGATGTGGACGAGTTCTTTGACGTAATGTTCACAGAACCGGTGAAAAGCTGCTGTGAAATTGGTAATATTTTCACCATCGTGGACGCCCGTTTCGACGATAGTCTCTCCGACGAGGCCAAATATCTGATGTTTTCCCAGCTTCTTTCCTCGGGAAAGATGATCATGAGCAAAACCCAGCTTTTCTCTGAGGACACCATACAGGAAACGCTGAAAAAAATCAATGAACTGATCGCGCAGCGCGGATGCAGCCGGATATTTTCTGACGACGTCTGCACGAAACCCTGGGATGCGCTTACGGATGAAGATTTCGCCTCCTTTGAACAGGCAGGATACCGGATTTCCGACCATGAACGGGAGTTTATGCAGCACGGCAGTATTTTTACCGCCAGAGTCATGGCAGGCCGCTGCGAAAATGAAAAAGATCTGAAAGAGAGACTGGAACGGCTGATGAACGACTCTTCCCTGGGAAAAATTCTCCGGATCAAAGGCCACATCGCCGACACCTCCGGACATTGGTATGAAGTCAACTGTTCCCTGGACGGCTTTTACATCAAACCGGCCGCCATCAAAAAAGGACTTTTCATCGTCATCGGCCAGGATATCAACGAAACAGCCCTGCAGGAGTCTTTTCTCCCGCGGCAGAAAAAATAACAGATGCCGCAAAACGGCGCCAGCCCGAAAGGGTGGCGCCGCTTTTTTATTTAATTCAGTAAAATTCTTTGATATAATCCAGCACATCCTGCCGCGTCCCTTTATAGGGCCCTGGCGTCTCCATCTTCAAAGACACCAGGGCTGTACAGTAGAGAAGAGCCTGTTCGATATCCTGGGTCTGTCTGGCGGCAATATAGCCGGCAAAGGTGGTGTCTCCCCGTCCGGTCCGTCCGGAGAGATTTCTCGCCTTGATGGGACAGGTCAGAAGGTTCCTGCCGTCATAGGCCAGCACCTCTGTGTTATGAGTGATCACCACTTCTTTTGCTCCCCAGTCGTGAATCATCCGCGCCGCTTCCGCCCGGTCTGTCAGACCGGTGAGGATCTCCGCTTCCGCCGCATCCGTTTTAAAATAATCCATCAGCGGCAGATACTTTTTCTTTTCTTCCCAGTCATGGAACATCATGGATTTGTCCTCTTCCACGTGACGCAGCATACACTGCACATCCAACGCCACTTTTCCGTGAGCGGAAGCCTGCTCAAAGAGAGACCCGTCAAAATCCCCGTAAACCAGGCCTGCAAAATGATACACATCTGTCTGTACCTTGGGCAGTTCCTCAAAACGGAACGGATCACACACTCCCATGGAGGTGCACTGCCGTTTCTCTTTATCCGCTGTGAAATATTGATTGCGGATGGAACAGGTATGAGCGGAATGCCCCCAGTAAAGATCTGCAGCCGCATCGGCAAACCGTTCCTGCACATCCACCTCCTCTTCATTCATCTTACAGTAAATGGCCGTCCTGACGCCGCTTCCGGCAGCCGCATATCCCGACGCCACCACGGCTCCGCCGATTTCACGGCGTTCATTTCCCTGATAATCAATATTGTAATCGATGGACACCGGTCCGATGACCATAACATCATACTTTTTTTCCATACTACTCCTTTCCGCCTCCCGGGGTTTACAGTTCTTCCACTGTCAGAACGCCTTTTGCCGTCCGAACCCACTCCAGCACCTCTTCCACCGTACAGTTTTTGTTAAGGCGAAGCGTGAGGATGGCGCAGGCATTCAATGTGTCGTTTCCCTTTGCCCGGGTAATCTCAATGTCCAAAAGCTTCACCTGACGGAAGCGAAACATGCGCAAAAGATCCTTCAGACATATCTGATCCCGGTACTCAATGTAAAGATTGATTTCCGGCACATGGCTCAGGATCCTGTGTTCCATCCTGGACAGCCAGATCTCCGCCAGCAGAATCAGAACGGTGACGACGATACCGCCCTCATAGAAGCCGACGCCAAAAGCCAGACCGATGATCGCCGACGCCCACATGCCGGCCGCCGTCGTCAGACCTTTCACCCGGTTCTGCCGCGTTACAATGATGGTACCCGCACCGATAAAACCGATACCGGCCACCACCTGCGCTCCGATTCTTCCCATATCCGTATAATAATGCAGATTCAGAACCATATACTGACTGGTCAGCGTGGTTACCGCCGCTCCCATGCAGATCAGGATATGTGTCCGAAATCCGGCCGGCCGCCGTTTGTAGGTTCGCTCGATTCCGATGAGGCCGCCGCACAGCACAGCCAGGAACAGACGCAGGGCAACGGAAAAAAACGAAACATCCCGCAGATTGTCAAATATCGCCAGCATAGCCGCTCCTCCTTCCTTTTTCTGTACTGTCTTTTCTACAGTTCCTCCACCACATGAACGCATTCCAGTCCGGCCAGCGCGATCAGAATCCTGGTATGGGGCAGTCTGCCATCCAGCGCCATGGAAACCACCACGCTTGGATTGACCGAGAACTCCGAACTTCCATGATTCAAATCCAGATCCAGGATCTGGGCATGCTGTTCCTTGATCCTGGCCAGTACTTCTCCCAGATTATCCATGGACTGAAATTCCACATAAATATTAATCAGCGGCGCTTTCTCGATAAATGTCTCCTCGATCACCGGCAGCAGTCTCAGCGCCGCATAGATCAATAGCCCGCCGATGATCACGCACTCGTAAAATCCCACGCCGATGGCCAGACCCATACACCCGGAAGCCCACAGACCGGCCGCCGTCGTCAGACCTTTTACGCTCTGTTTCCGTCCGTTGATCAGAATCGTCCCGGCGCCCAGGAAACCGATTCCGTTCACCACCTGGGCTCCAATCCGGGAAACATCCGCGTTGACGCCGATTTTCGCCATGAGATCCGCCCAGGCCGAATTCACCATGTTGTATTCGTACTCGCCGATCAGCATGGTCAGCGCAGCTCCCATGCAGACCATCATATAGGTACGGGCATCGGCCGGCCTGTGCTTCCGTTTCCTTTCCAGCCCCAGCAGGCCTCCGCATACCATCGCCAGAAAGAGGCGCAGAACTACCGATGCAAAGTTAAATTCTTCCAGATAGGAAAGCAGTTCTTTCATCTTCTCACCCTTTCTGAAAAAGCACATGCTTTCCCGGGACCGTTTGCTTCCCGGGAAAGCATGTCACAAAACAATTCCGTTACGATACAATGCCGTCCGTCTTCAGTTCCAGATTTTTCTGTGTCTCGCGATCAAATACATGAGCGGTATTTCCGCTGAAAGTAAAAGCAACCTCGCTGCCGATGGGGAAATTGATGGAACCGTCCAGATCCAGCGTCTGCACGATGATAATCGTATCCGTACCGCAGGCGCGGACATGCAGATGGATTTCACTTCCCATCATCTCGCTGACTTCCACTGTGCCTTTCAGCGCCCCTTTGCCATCCCCGGAAAGCTGGAGATGTTCCGGTCTTACGCCCAGCGTAATCGGACCTGGCTGCACCTGATTTTCTGTCAGGTTCTTCTGTTTTTCCTCTGACAGTACCACGTGAGCATTCTCCAGTTCCACCGCATACTGATCCCCGTCTTTCACCAGCTGGGCATCGTAGAAATTCATCCGCGGCATTCCGATGAACCCGGCGACAAACAGATTGGCCGGATAATTAAATACTTCCTGGGGCGTACCGATCTGCTGAACTTCTCCGTCCTTCATGATTACGATACGGTCTCCCAGCGTCATGGCCTCGGTCTGGTCATGGGTTACATAGATAAAAGTGGTATTGATCCGCTGTCTTAATTTGATAATCTCCGCACGCATCTGGTTACGCAGCTTGGCATCCAGATTGGACAGCGGTTCATCCATCAGCAGCACCTTGGGCTCCCGCACGATGGCACGTCCAATCGCCACACGCTGCCTTTGTCCGCCGGACAATGCTTTCGGCTTTCTGTCCAGGTATTCCGTGATCCCCAGAATTTCCGCTGCCTGGCTGACTCTTTCCGCAATCTCCTCTTTGGATACTTTATGCAGTTTCAGAGGAAAGGCAATGTTTTCCCAGACTGTCATATGGGGATACAGCGCGTAATTCTGAAATACCATGGCGATATCGCGGTCTTTTGGCGCCACATCGTTCATCAGCGTACCGTCAATATACAGCTCTCCGCCGCTGATTTCTTCCAGCCCGGCCACCATACGCAGCGTGGTGGACTTTCCGCATCCGGAAGGGCCTACCAGCACGATAAATTCTTTATCCTTTATTTCAATATTGAAATCCTGTACCGCCAGCACGCCTTCTTCCGTTACTTTTAAATTACTTTTCTTTTCTTCTGTATTTTTTTTCTTTTTCTTTTCTTTTTTCGGTTCCTGGTTGGGATAAACCTTTTTAATTTGCTTCAGAATAACTTCTGCCACAGTAATATTCCTCCTTTTTTGCGCCTGCCATTCAGCGATACCGCCCCGAAAGGCTCTCCCCTTCTGCAATTGTGAATTCCAACGCCTGATGGGGCTCGATCCGAATCTCCGGCACTGCAGGACAGTCTGAAAAATACTGCCGGATGCCGGCCTTTGCCATCATGCGGATCAGATCCGGATGCGCGCTGTCATAGCGCCGGTCGCTGGAAGCACAGCATACCACCGCTTCCGGCGCCACCGCATCCAGCAACTCCTGGTCGGCCCCGTCAATCTGTCCGTGATGTCCCACTTTAAACAGATCCGCCTTCAGAGAATCCGCCGGAATCCCTTTGTATCCGCTCCGGTTGGTATCTCCCGGAAGCAGGATCCGTCTGCCCTGGCATTCCACCATCAGAATCAGGCTGTAATTGTTCATCTGCGCATCCAGAACCGTAAGTTTCTCCAGAAAACTGTCGGGATCTGTCTGTGCGTACAATTCCTCCAGGGACGCCTGCATCTGATCCAGTCTCTCCGGCGTCGGTGCCAGCACATGGATCACCGTATCCGGCCCCACCGGAATACTCTGCCCTGCCTGCAGCTTCCGGATCACGCCTCCGCGCTCCCGGGTCAGCCTGCAAAGTTCACAGTAATCATCCAGTGCATTCCTGAATTTATTCCGGTTGGGATTGCTGATGGAAAATCCTTTCAGAGAATGCAGGTGCTGATAAAAATCAGGCGGCAGACTCTGCCACAGCTCTCCCGGCGGAAGCAGCTGTGCAGTTTTCAGCAGTCCGCTGATATGATCCTCGTGGGTATGGGTGCTGATCATCCGGTCGATGCGCGGTATCCGCCTCTCTTTTACATATTCCCAGAGAGGGATCCGGCCGGTAGAGCGGTCTGCGAATTCTTCTGTCTCCGCCCCGCCGCCGTCGATCAGCACGGTAAACCCTTCCGGACCAAAGACATCTTTTTCCCATTCCAGGAGAATGGCTTCGCCATATCCCACGTTTACAAATGTTATTTTCATATCGCTTACCTATTTAATAGCCCGTCTTATGTAGAAACTGGACAGAATCAATACGATCACTGTCATCACGATGGCGCCGGCGCTGCCGAATCCGAAGTCGAAGGACTGGATACCGTAATTGTACAGATACTGTGTAATCGTAGATGTACTGTTGGCCGGGCCGCCTCCTGTCAGCAGATTTACTTTATCGAACAGACGGAAGCTGTCGATGGTTCTCAGCAGCGCACACAGCGCAAGACTTTTCTTAATGTTCGGTATCGTCACGTAGAAAAGAATTTTGATGGAATTGGCGCCGTCCATCCGGGCCGCTTCGTACTGGCCCTGGGGCACCGACTGCAGCGCCGCATACAGCAGCAGGAACACAAAGGGTGCGCTCTGCCATACGTCGATCAGCACCAGCATGCCAAATGCCGTATGAATGTCAGAAAACCAGTTATACACCGGCAGATGCAGGCTTTCCATTACCTGATTGACGATTCCGTAGTTTGGAGAGAGCATCATGCGCCAGATCATTGCCACGGTAACGGTGGGAAGCAGATAGGGCAGCAGCAGCAGCGTACGCATGGCTTTCTGTCCTTTGCGCAGGCTGTTTACGAAAAGTGCCATCGCAAATCCCACCAGCATCTCAAAGATAACCGTCAGAATGGTAAACTTGACGGTATTCCACACAGACTGCTGAAAATAGCTGTCTGACAGAAGGTCGATATAGTTCTTCAACCCGGTAGCTTCCACACCCTGGCTCATGGCTTTCAGAAGATTGTAGTCCGAAAAACTGTAGACCAGTGTAAAAATTAGGGGATAGGCCGTCATAATGGCCAGCACGATAATCGCCGGCGAGGCCATCCCGATGCTGAAGCGCTTTACCTGCGCCTCAGCATTATTATTTTTTCTTTTTTTCATAAACAGTCACCTCATTTTGACTTGCCGGCCACTGTTACTCCGCCATGAGCTCTTCCAGTTCTGTCTGGGCGTCTGCAAGTCCCTGTTCCACTGTTTTGGCACCATTGATGATATTATCCATTTCCGTTCCCAGCGTGGTATAGAACTGTGTCCACTGAGAGATAACCGGACGATATACGCCGCTTTCCAGCGCCTGGCATACTACTTCATACTGAGGATAAGTTGCCAGTACTTCTTCATCCTGCAGACTGGAATAACGGCAGGGAACACCGCCGGACTCCACGGTACCGCGCTGTACTTCCGGATCCATCAGATAAGTAAGCAGTTCAGCAGCCAGTTCAGAATTGGGACTGTTGGACGGGATACCAAGACACCAGATACCATATACGTTTGCATTATTTGCTTCTGCGTCAGCCGTTGCTTTTCCGGACAGAGCGATATAATCAGCAGCGGAATCTTCGGTAGGCGTATACCATCCCGGCCAGCCGATACCCATGGTCGCTTCTCCGGAATCGATGGAAGCTACCAGGTCATCTTTCACCTGTGCTTCGCCGGTTTTCACCAGTTCCATATAAGCGTTCATCGCTTCCGTAAATTCCGGTGTATTTACTGTAGGCTGATTGTTTTCATCCACAACCCATCCGCCGTAGGAAAGCAGGATCGGCATGAAGTCAACCACCAGGTTGTTCTGGCTGTCGCCGCGGTAGAGGAATCCAAGTTTGCCGTTGGCCTGAGCCTGCTGGCAGATCTTGATAATATCATCCATGGACTGAATGGTATCTGCGGAATACCCCGCTTCTTCCACATTGGCTTTATTGAGCATCAGTACGGTAACGTTTCCATAATAAGGAGCCAGATATACGCTGTCGTCCACATAACAGATCGATGTGGTTGCCTCAATGATATCGTCGTCCAGCTCATAACCCAGTTCAGACAGGTTGGCCAGCACGCCGGACTCCGTAAATTCCGCCATCCAGGAACCGTCCACCATGCACAGGTCATAAGCGCCGTCCCCGCTGGTGGCATTCAGCGCGATCGAGGTATGAAGATCGTCCTCTGAAAGCTCCTGTACATCAATGGTTACATTATGTTCCTCCTCAAAAGCCGGAAGACATTCTTTGATTACATCTGCATAAACGCCGCCACGAAGCACGATGGACATCTGTGTCGTACCGCCATCGGAACCGCTTTCTGCTGAATCTTCTCCCTTGGAGCCGCCGCCGCAGGCTGCCATTGAGAATACCATAGTTCCCGCAAGAAGAACCGCTAATACTTTCTTTTTCATTATTTTTCCTCCAATCTACTTCTTTATTTGCCTGTTTTCAGTTACTCTTTTACCGCGCCGCTGGAAAGACCGGAAATCAGATAATTCTGAGCAAAGATGACAAACAGCGCAATGGGGATCACCGAAATGATACCGCCGGCTGCCACCAGACCGAAGTTGGTCAGGTTATCTTCCGTATTCAGCAGGGCCAGTGCCAGGGGCACCGTATTGTTTGTCGAGCTGCGGGTGAAGATTACCGTATAGGTATATTCATTCCATGCATACATGAAGGACAGCATGGCCACAGCTGCAATGCCCGGAGCAACCAGGGGGAGAACGATTTTCCGAAACAGCTGCCACTCTGTGGCTCCGTCCATCTTTGCGCTTTCCTCCACTTCCTCCGGCAGTTCCTGAAAGAAACTGAGCAGAAACCAGATGATCAGCGGAACGTTAATCAGTACGCAGGCAAGCATTACCGGTACCTTCGTATTGATCAGCCCCAGCTGATTAAACATGATATACAGCGGAATGACAAATGCCACCGGCGGAAGAACTCTGACCAGCAGAACCCAGTAAGTCATCGGCTGCTTAAAGCCGAACCGGAAACGGCGCCGCGCAATCACGTATGCCGCACAGATACCAACCAGCAGGGAAATCACCAGAGATCCCAGGGTCGTCTGCGCACTGTTGAGAATCGCCTGTCCGAATCCTTCTCTTTCAAACAGCTGCGCAAAATGCTCCAGCGTAAAAGAATGAGGGATGACAGAAATGTGTCCTTTCATTTCATCCGTCAGACGAATCGACATGGCCGCCAACCAGTAAATGGGAAAGAGTGCGATAAACAGAAATACCACACAGCCGATTCCTTTCCAGACAGTCGCGGCATGTTTTTTCTTTTTCATGTTGCTTTTTTCCTCCTTTCTACCAAGCAATACTGTCCATGATAAACTATACTACCCGGATCATTTTTTGAATATCATGGCTGTGTAAAATTAAAGTAAAAATTCAGTTTTACACGGATGTACGAATCCGCAGTTCCACCGGAACCGTTGTCAGCTGCCGGCACGGCTTTTCGCCGCTTAAACATTCCAGCATATTTCCGGCAGCTTCCTCTCCCATCTGCCTGCAATGTACCCGGACAGAAGTCAGTTCCGGATCCAGCAGGGAACAGACAGAAGAATCATCGTAGCCAACCACCGCCAGATCATCCGGAAGCCGCATACCCAGACGCCTGGCCGCCTTCATCACCCCGGCAGCCAGCACATCGTTCACAGCGAACACCGCCGTGGGCGGATCCGGCCGCCCCAGCAGTTCCATGGCAGCCTGCATGGCGCTGTCCACGTCTTTGTCACACATCATGACGCCGGGATCATCCACCGACAGACCATGCTCCTTCATGGCAGCCAGGAAAGCCCGGTACCGCTCTCCGGCTATATACGGTGAGATTCGTCCATCCAGCATGGCGATCCGGGTATGTCCTTTTTCACTCAGGAAATCAATCACCTGCCGGACACCGTCATATTCGTCAGCTATCACACAGGGCAGATCGAATCCGGGAAGCCGGTGGTTCACCAGCATAACCATCACACCCTGACGCTGAAATTCCAGGATCAGATCCGCCTGCGCGTCGCCGGCCAGAATCACGCCGTCGATCTGCTTGCTCTGTTCCGTTGCCTGCCATTCCTCCGCTGTGGAAATCAAAAGCTGATATTTGTATTTTTTTGCCTGCCGCATCACCCCTTCGCAGATACCTGCATAAAATTCGTCCAGTATGGTCGCGCCCTTTTTACAGATCAGATAAGCGATCTTATCCGTTTTCTGCTTTGCCATCGCCCGTGCAATGGCGCTGGGATGATAATTCAGAATTTTCGCCGCTTCATATACTTTACTGCAGGTAGATTCCTTCACCCGTTTTGGATCCGAAAACACACGGGAAACCGTAGCTGTAGAAACTCCTGCAAGGCGGGATACGTCGTAAATGGTAGAATTACTCATAAACTTTCTCCTTGCGTCTCGGAAAATGTAAGCGCTTACTAAAATGACACAACGAAATTTTTGCCAAGTTCTTTTTTATTGTAATTATCATACCATTTCTTCTCACTTTTGGCAATATCTTTTGTATAATTTTTACATAAAATTTACATATAAAAATATTTTTGTATAATTTTACTATTTTCACCTTTTGCTTTTCAGCATAATTTCCAGCATAATGTAAGCACTTACATTTTCTAAGCAAAAAAGCACTGCCAAATCAATCTGACAGCGCTTTCGCTTAAAGAAAATAGGAAGTTAAGTTATATGATTAAGAATGTTTTGATGGCCTGTTTATGCATTCCAGTTATCCGCGATGCACTCTTTCATAATTTCCACGCAGCGTTTCGCCTTGTCCACGTTGTTATGAATGGTATACACATCTCTGGTAAATGATCTTTTTGCCCGCCAGCACTTCGCCCATATACGCTTCATCCGTCCAGGGAGAGATGGAAGCCTTTCTCAGATTTTTCAGCTGGCTTAAGCAGGGCCACAGTCTCTCCAGCGGATCACAGCAGCCAAAGGATACCAGTCCGAAGCGGTCAGCCACTTTCTTGTAGGAATCCCATACCATGGACTCAAACATTTCCTGCGATACGTTGATCGTCTCCTGAGAGTCCATATGCAGCCAGATCTGATTCAGATCCACCGGACCTTCGCTTGGCAGTTCATCCGTCAGACAGATGGAACCCTGGTTGCACTCTTCATATCCGGCAGTGGGATACAAAAGCCCGCTGTCTCTCCACTCCTCAAAAAATTTCAGATAATCGTCTGCCAGCTGATTCAGCACCTGCACAAACTCATCGGGATAATCATAGAGCGCATAGCACATGTTCTGCATGCCCATGATATGAACCAGATCCTGGGTCAGCCAGCAGGTCAGGGATTTGCCCACATGTTTTACCGGGAGGATATCCCCGAAAGCATCCTCTGCTGCCTTAAAATATTCGTTGGTCTCATCCACTTTGATCTTAAATTCGGAAGGTCTGAATTTATCGATCTCTTCTCCCAGCTCCTGTACCTGTTCGGTGAAATGCTGTCCCAGGCCGCCGTCGGAAGCCACCTCTTTTTTCACCTCAAAGCCCCAGGGCTTCAGATCCAGATCCCACCACACACCGAAGTAGGGAGCCACCACTTTATCATCGTCCAGCACCTGCATATTATAGAAGTTATGCAGCAGTCTCTCCTCAATTCTGCGGGCCATGGGATCCTGGCACTGCATCTGCGGGAAAAGTACTTCCTGAGTGAAGTTATCAATCTCCAGATGGATCATAGGCCGCTCTCCTTTACAGGAGTTATGGGCAATCCACATTTTAGTCCGTTTCTGATTTTTTTCACTGTTTGCAATTTCCAGCTGCGTTTTCGCCAGTTCCCGAAGGCGTTCTCTTTCTTTTGGTGTCATCATCAAATCCCCCAATCTTTCCTGATTTTGGTTTCTTGTCGTTTCTGATGATTGTATTCTACCGGAACGCCCTCCGGTATTCCATAAAGTTTCCAGCTATCTGCTTGTAATTTTCGATCATGTCAAATGGGGAATTCGCGAAAACGCTTCGGCGACAGCCCGTTCTGCGCGGTAAAGGTATTGGTGAAATGGGACTCGCTTAACCCTGCAAGATCCGCCAGCACGCCCACCGACAGATCCTCTGATAGATGCTCACCTATGTATCGAATTACCTGCCCCATTCTGTCCTCATCCTGCGCTCCATTCGGTAAAGCAGCCATCCCATTGCCGCACAGACTCATCAGCAATCCATAGATCTGCAAAGATACCACTTCTTCTTATAATACTTACGAATGCGATCTTCTTCCAAAAGTTCAATTACAAATTCGACGTCCCACCTCCGCTCACTATTATATTAGTTAATCGTGATGCAGCAAACGTGATTGAACTTCTTTCAATCCCCCATCATCTCAAGCAGTTTTTCTTCCAGAGCTTTTGCCAGCTTTTTATGACCTTCCTCATCCAAATGAACACCATCTGTTTTTCCCGGACCGGTATACTCCCCGGCGTTTAGATACCGGCATCCATAACATTTTGCAATCTTACGATACTCTCCATCCAATTCTCCGGAAACCTTTACTGAAATCTCGTCAAAAGACCCTTCCATCGGGCTCCCCATATAATCCGTAGTTACTCCGGGCGGACAGACCACCAGAATCTCCGGCGTCTGCACACCGCCCCACATCCATGGGGTCTGAACAACCTGAATATTTCGTTCCAGCGCACGGCCAATCTCCACGGCCGAGTTACGAAATTTTCTTTTCACATCATTTGTTCCCAGCATTATTACGAAAATATCCACCGGATCCTGGCTGCACAGAATCATCGGCAAAGCTTTGTAACCGTTTCGCCCCTCCTCCAGAGTGTCGTCCAGGCCGTGGGTTCTGCCTTTTAACCCCTCTTCAATTACTCTGGCCTGATCCTTCAGCCTTTCACTTAAAATACCGGTGAAACGTACCTCAAAAGGATATCTTCTGTCCGTCAGAGAATTATAACCCCAGGTGTTAGAATCGCCATAAAAAAGAATTGTTTTCATTATAAGCCTCCATCTCTGTCATTATTGATTGTTTATAAAATACTGCGCAATTCTGCCTATGTCAATAAGCAGACTTTATAAATGATAAATCGCTTTGGGATTATCATACAGAATCTGCTTAACTAGTTGTTTCCCATAATCAAGCGAATACCATCCCTCTTCAATCATATTTGCTATAGCCTGCGCTATATTCTCTCCTGCTATCTGCCAATGTCCAAATGCGCCTTCCGCATTACAAAAATCTCCGCCAAATCCGCTAATTTTAACGGCAGGTATCAGCTCCAAATATTCTTGCATCAATTTCACAGCATACGTAGGAGAAAGTATATGTACCCACGAAAAATCCACAAACACATTAGGAAACATTTTTGCCAGTACTCCCGTCTCCAGTCCGTACGGAAAGCCAGTATGAAATAAATTAAATGTCACACCGGAATATTTTTCAAACAGCGGATTCAAAAGCATTGGATATGAATTTCTTAAATTATTAATATTACGATCCTGAACTCCCGTATGAATCTGTATCGGCAAACTGTTTTTTTCAGCCGTTGCAGCCAGAAAATGCATCATATAATCACTAAGAGGTTTTGCCTCTTTCATAGACATTTTCTGTCCATTTCTGATTCTGTATGACAACTCTTGAAAAATTCTTTCCGCTTCTATTTTTTCAACTGCTTCAAAATGCAATGTTCTATAATATGCAACCGCAATTTTAATTGCCACTGCATGAAGTTTTGTTTTGTGCATATGTATATATTCATCAATCAACAGGCACAGTTCATCCAATGAATCTATTTCTCTCTGAAATTCTTTTTCCACACCTGTTAGATATTCATGAATCATAATAAATTTATCACAACGCACTGCGCTTTCGAACACACGATAATCCATACCATAATTCGTATTTTGCATAGAAAAGTCAAAAACATCATTAATGGCTTTTTCTACATGCATCTGCTTCAATATCCCATAAGTAAAATCTTTTTTATTCTTCTCACAATATCGGGAATTTAATTCAATATAATTTTCATCCAATATACTCATTCCATATATCTTCCGAAACGCTATATCCAGACACTGAAAAGAAACTGTATTTTGAATTTTCTGGCATGTGCTGATAAACAAAGGATATTTTTCTTCTAATTCCCTTTCACCTTGAATTATATCGATTACTTTTTCAGGTACCCCTGCTGAAACTGCGCTTGTCCCTGTATAATTAGAAAAAACAAGCGACATATAATCCCGGAATTTATGAATTCTAACCTCATCCGCAATTAAATGTTCATGGACATCTATAATTTTCAACTGGCTAATGTATTCTTTCATTTCATCAATGATTTTCATTTTTATTATATATGGAGCGTGCCGTATAACGACACGCTCCATATCCTCCTTATATTTATTCAAAAAAATCTGAGTAATTATCTATTGTTACACTCTGAAGCTCCATATAGGTTTCGTCAGGAATTTCCTCACCTTTGTAAAATTTCTCACATACTTCAGCCGCAGTCTGTCCCAATGTAACAAAACTTACATAAACGGCATGTTCCGATTCACCATTTTTTATATACTCTGCATCCCAGGTTCCCGGTACAATCCAGCTGCTGATACGCACTTTATCAATCATATTAGACGCTTTCAGAACCTCGATTACTCCTTGTGCCATCTGATTATCCTGGGTGACAATCCAGTCGATCTCATCACCATATGCCTGTACCCAGTCCTCGGTTACCTGCATTGCAGTTTCTGCGGAATACTCCCCGCTCTGTGTGGAAATAATCTCCACATCATCCCGGCTGGAAAGGCCTTCCAGAAATCCCTCTTCACGAAGCACAGTATTTTCTGTACCAGCCGTTCCTGTCATATAACAAATTTTATCGCCTTCTTTCGCATTTTCCGCTACATATTCTCCTTGTACTTTTCCACAATCAAATTCATTAAAGCCGACCATTTTCCAATCACCGCCTTCTGAAGTCGAAGCTACCATAAAGACAGGTATTCCCGCTTTATTGCAAGCTTCCACAGCAGTCGTATTTCCGGCAGCATCTACCCCAACCAAAAACAGTACATCAATTCCTTTTGCAATCAATGTTTCCACGTTCGAGGTCTGCATAGTAATATCATTGTCTGAATCCGTCCATTCAACGCTCACCTTATGCCCCACCGCTTCTGCAAACGCTTCGGATTCTACCACCTCTTTAAATGTACTTGCAGATAAGTTGCAGTTTTCGTCCGAATCAGCAAGATTACTATACCCTACTTTGTACAAAAAATCTCCGTTTCCCTTAGAATCCTGCGCTTCTTCACCCGAACCGGATTCCTCCGCCGTTTCGTTGTCCGAAGTTGCAGAGCCTTCGCCCGAATCCGACTGTCCGCCGCATCCCGCAAGCATACCAACCGCCATCATTGTCGCCATCAACATTGCCAATACTCGTTTCTTCATACCTTCTTCTCCTTTTTTAATTTTTATTTAAATAATCCCAAGATTATTTTTTACTGCTTTTTCTTACCTTTACATCAATGATAACCGCCAAAGCTATAATTACGCCCTTCACAATCTGCTGGTAATACGCTCCTACATTCAGCAAGGTCATAATATTAATTAGAAATCCAACAAACAAAGCCCCTGCAATCGTACCATAAATATTCCCGACTCCGCCGCTCATACTGGTTCCGCCTATGATAACCGCTGTAATCGCATCAAACTCCAATTGTTCCCCGCCATTTGGCTGTCCGGAATTCACTCTTGCCATTAGTACGACGCCTCCTAAGCCAGCCATCAGTCCTGAAAAGGTAAAACATTTTGCAACAATATTTTTCACTTTAATTCCAGAAGCCTGTGCTGCCACCCGGTTTCCGCCAACCGCATACACATAACGCCCAAATCGCATTTTATTTAATATAAAACCTGTAATTACCAAAACAATAATCCATATGATAATCGGAACCGGAATCGGCCCTATATAGCCTTGCCCAAACCACGTAAAATCATCCAAACCTGGTATCGGCTTTGCTTTTGTAATTGCTAAAATTGCTCCTCTTGCTGCCTGCTGTGTTGCCAGCGTCATGATAAAAGAAGGAATTTCACATCCCGTAATAATAATTCCGTTTATAAAGCCCAACAAAGCTCCGATTATTATTCCCGTTAAAAGTGCTAAAAACAAATTGCCTGTAGCAACCTGAACCATAGCTGCAAAACACCCTGCAAACGCGGCAATCGATCCAGATGACAAGTCCACATCTCCACATAGCAACACTAGCTGCGCACCACAAGCAACAATGCCAATCGTTACGTTCTGACGGATTACATTAATCACGTTTGTCGCAGACAAAAAAGCCGGACTGATGATAGCCGATATAATAAATGTTACTAACAAAATAATAAAAATACCAAATCTGCTGTAAATTTCAGCGATATTTATTTTTCCTGTTTTATTCATATTCAAATCCTTTCACTGCTAATGTCATAATCTTTTCCTGCGTAACCTCTTCACGCATAAGCTCACCAGTAATTTTCCCATTAGACATAACCACAACCCGATCACACATCCCAATGATTTCTGGCATTTCCGAAGAGATCATGATAATTGCTACCCCTTGTTCCGCAAGATCACAGATAATTTTATATATCTCATATTTTGCTCCCACATCTATGCCCCTTGTCGGCTCATCAAGAATTAATACCTCCGGATGATGAAGCAGCCATTTCGCAATTACAATTTTCTGCTGATTTCCTCCGCTCAAAGAACCTGCAAGCGTTTTTCCGGAAGGCGCTTTAATTGCCAAACGTTCAATCATTTTTTGTGCGCTTACTGTCAGACTCTTATCATCAATGAAAACTCCTTTCAAATAAGATTTCAGATTTGGCAATGAAATATTATCATTGACAGACCGTATCAAAATGAGCCCTTCGCCTTTTCGATCCTCGGAAACCATCATAATACCTTTATCAATCACCGCCGCAACACTCTTTGTATCTAATTTTTCGCCTTTGTAATATATTGCGCCTTCCGAATATGAATCCAGACCAAACAGCGCTCTCATTACTTCTGTCCGTCCCGCCCCTACCAAGCCTGCCATTCCGAGAATTTCTCCTCGTTTTACTTTCAAATTAATATGCTGAAATTTTTTACTGGTAAGATCATGAATCTCTAAGACGGTTTCTCCTGGAATATTTTTTCTCCCCGGATAGACATCTGTAATCTCTCTTCCCACCATTTTGGCAATTACTTCATTCTTCGTTAATTCTTCCACCCGATGAGTAGACACCACTTTACCATCGCGCAGTATTGTGGCTTGATCACCAATTTGAAATATTTCATCCATCTTGTGCGTTATGTAAATAATTCCTATTCCTGCTTTTTTCAATTTCATGATCTGCTCAAACAATACCGCAACTTCTGATTCTGTGATAGATGAAGTTGGCTCATCCATAATAATCACTTTTGCATTTTTTGAAATCGCTTTAATGATTTCAATAATCTGCATATCAGAAACTGTAAGTGTTCTCATTTTTTCTCTTGGATTATAAGAAAACCCCAGATCGCTTATCAGCTTTCCTGCCTTTTCATACATTTCTTTCCAGTTAATCAACATGGATTCCGTCCCAAGAAAAATATTTTCCGCAATTGAAAGATCCAAAACCGGGCTTAACTCCTGATGTATTGTTGCCACACCCAAATCCATCATAGCTTTCGGCGTATGAATCTCCACTTCTTTATTTTCAAAAAATAATTTCCCGTCATCCGCTGTGGAAATTCCATTAATAATTTTAATTAGAGTGGACTTTCCCGCACCATTTTCTCCGACCAACACATGAACCTGTCCTTTATTCACCGAAAAACTGACATTATCCAATGCCTTGACTCCTGGAAAAGATTTAGAAATATTTTTTAATTCCAGTATTTTTTCCATTACATTTCCTTCCTTTACATATTTTGTTTCCTCTTTTTTTAAAATTTTTAATTTTATTATTGCTTGTAGTGAAACTTTATCATATACTGAAGAAAGAATAAATATTTTACACATAACACCTTTTGATTGTCATCCCAATTCATAGTTTTGTCACACATGTACATTTTTTTCGTTTCTTCTTTTTATTTTTTATCTATTTTGCAGACTTTCTCTGTCCTTTTTCTCCTTTACATATACTTTCAAAAAACATTTTTCATATATCATATAAGGAGAACAATAATGAAAAATATACGGTTACTAATTGTAGAAGACGAAATAGCAATTGCGAATCTGATCAAAAATCTAATTGATTTTGACCGACTAAATCTTGACTTTATAGGAATTGCTTTAAATGGTCAGCAGGCGCTGAATCTTGCGCGTCAAGAACACCCAGATATCGTTATCACAGATATCTCCATGCCCGGAATGAATGGGCTGCAATTAATTGATGAAATACAAAAGCAGGAATTTTTAACCCATTTTATCATTATCAGCGGCATGACACAGTTTCAATATGCCCTTTCTGCCCTCAAAATGGGAGTAGAAGATTATCTTCTCAAGCCAATTAACCGGGATGAACTAAACGATGTCCTTGAAAAAACAATATTGAAAATTGCAGACTCTCTAAAGATCGATTATCAGATTCAAAAACTGAACTTCGATTCCCATCTGCAGCGTCAGAAACTTCGCCACTCCTTTATCATGGACATACTATACAACTCGCAGAAAGAGTCAGCTTTAACCCTCGCAGCAGTCAACGAAGATTATGGTTTTTCTTTTCAAAAACAATCTCTTTTTTTAATGGGAATCGTACAAATTGATGGTATTTCCTCACTAAATCTTCCCACACAGAACGCTATCATTGAACAGCTTATGCGTATCTTTCAAACAGGAATAAAAGATCGATGCATCGAAAATGAAGTATATGGGAAAAATAACCAGTTTATTTTTCTGATTAATTTCACAAAAGACTTTGAAACTAACGTACTAGGCGCCATATCAAACCTTCACAAAGATATGTCTGACTATCTAGATCACTATGAAAGTTTATCTTTGGCCGTCAGCTGCGGGATTTCTGTCGATAGCATAAACTGTATCTGTAATTCTTTTTCGTCAGCATATAAAGTATTAAGCGCACGAATATTGATGGGTACTTCCCATGTCATTTTTGCAGAAAAGCTTATGGGACTGGAGGAAAAATCTGCTTTTGTCTTGTTGGAATCAACGATTAGCTCATTGCGATCAGCTATCGAAATCAAAGATTTACGAAAGACAAAAGATATCCTGATTCAAATTTTTAAAAATGCAGCTTATCATGCAAAGACGCATCCACATTTACTGCTTGATATTTATCGGGATGCCGTTTCAGAATTGTTATCTAACCTTCACCTGCATAAAATAATCAATGGGAATTTGACCGATTATTTCATACAATATTGCGATTTGTTAGAACAACAATATACTTTCAGGGAATTAATCGAATACACAATATCCTTTATCATGAAAATTCTTCCATTACAAGATTCAGCTGTGTCGCTGGAAAATCATACCATTCAAACTGCCAAAGAATATATTCAAAAACATTTTCATGAAAATTTAAAACTGGAAGATGTAGCGGAACAGATATATCTTTCTCCATCCTATTTTGGCGTTCTGTTCAAAAAAGAAGTAGGAGAATCTTTTAGCTCTTACCTAACCATGGTGAGGATCGAAGCCGCAAAGAAATATTTGCAAGACACAAAATATTCCGTTGCAGATGTAGCGTACGCTGTCGGTTATCAAGACAAAAGATATTTCAGTAAATTATTCAAAGAACAAGTTGGCATCACGCCAAAAGAGTTTCGAAAAATATATTTATATCAATAGCCGGAGGATACTAATGAAACACACAGAAACTTTAACCACAATCATTCAAAATTTCAGAACATTTTCCAATACCCCCTATTACTCTGCCTTTCCCTCTCAATTACTGCTTTCAATAGTTCCATTGTGTCTTTCTGCTCTTTTATGCATCTGCACTTTTTACCAATACCCTTTTCTTTCATGTTCTCTTTTCTTTATCCTCTGCCTGCTTTTCATTTTGCATTGGAGGAATTATTATCGTACAGTTATTGCCGCTGTACTGAAAATGGAACGGCTAAAAGAAAAATATACATTAATAAATGCCGATCAAATGACTGACTATACAACCTCGCTTCTTGCGATCCTTGATTTGATCGATTCTTCCATGGAACGTGAGTACTCTAATAAATTATTACAGAAGCAGGCAGAATTCGATGCAATGAAAAGCCAAATCAATCCACATTTTCTGTATAACACATTGGACACAATTCGAGGATACGCATTAATCGAACAAGCCCCGATAACTTCTGATATGATAGAGGTTCTCTCCAGATTGTTCCGTTATACCATCAGCCAAAAAAATGAACTGATTACATTGCGCCAGGAACTGAGCATTCTTTATGATTATATAAAAATTCAGGAATACCGAATCAATCAACACATTGTATTTCTGCAAAAAATAGATCCAGATCTAAAAACTATTCTTGACAAGGGCATAATGCCAAGTGAAAAGGTTTTAGATTTTCCAGT